>Ga0256404_1001229_pt1 | contig 63654 bp, 66 predicted proteins | sample RumenRJG_01DNA_FD_185990 | JGI IMG/M metagenome (GOLD analysis project Ga0256404, IMG submission 185990) | Bovine rumen microbial communities from Lethbridge, Alberta, Canada - RJG_01 | ecosystem: Host-associated > Mammals > Digestive system > Stomach > Rumen | place: Canada: Alberta | collected...
CCATCATCAAGTCCCCCGGCGTGCTCAGCGTCGATCCCAGCTATGTAACGATTGCCGACGAAGCACAGGATACCTGATGGCATAGCCAAAACGTCCCCGCAGGAAGTTTCAGCATTTCCCTGCGGGGGCGTTTTTATGTCCTTGCTATACCATGTGGGCGATCAGGCGCCATGCTTCTGGATATTCACGGCGCAGACCTTGTACTCCGGCTGCTTTGAGCCAGCATCGAAGGCATCCAGCAGGACGCGGTTGATCATGCGCTCCATCACCTGATCGTGGAACGGCACGTAGACGAGTCCCTTGCGAGGCTGCCCGCGCCCGTTGATCCGCGCTTTGAGCGTGCAGGTCGCGCGGCGGGAAATCACGTCGACAGGATCGCCATCGGCAATGCCCAGGCGCTGCGCATCCTCGGGATGAATCTCGACATACATCTCCGGTACGGCGTTCTTCAGTTCCGGCACGTTGAACGTCATCGTGCCCGTATGCCAATGCTCGAGGATACGCCCCGTCGTCAGATAGAACGGATACTCTGCGTCCGGCATCTCCTGCGGATCGACCTGCGGCCTTGCCCAGATGACCGCCTTGCCATTGGGGCGCCCATAGAACTCAATGCCATCGGGCGCATCCTCTTTGACATGCTTATCCCATGGACGCGCATAGCGGATATAGGTCCCGGGATCGTCATCCGAGTCCACGGGCCAGGTTAGACCGTGCTCCTTTTTCAGGCGCGGATAGGAGGCGAGCTTCATGGCCGTACCTTCCTGGCACTTCTGATACTCTTTCCATGCATCCTCCGTCGTCTTGAACGGCACGAGTTCCTCATAGCCAAGGCGTTTGGCGACCTCGACCAATACGTCGAAGTCCGGCCGTGCCTCGCCCGGCGGGTCGATAGCCTTCGCCAAATGCTGCGTGCGCCGCTCGCCGTTGCCGTAGACACCTTCCTTCTCCATCCACAGCGCTGCGGGCAGCACGACATCCGCAAGCTCCGAAGTACGCGTAGGATGATAGGTCTCCGAAACGATGAGGAACGTCTTCTCCATGCCGGGACGATAGTATTCCAGATTTGGCAGGGACTGGCCGGGGTTCGTGCACATGACCCACAGCACTTTCAGCTTGCCCTCCACCGCCGCCTTGAACATCGCGAGCGTATGGTAGCCCGGTTTCGACGGCATGCGCGACGGATCGATGCCCCAGATCTCGGCGAGCTCATCGCGGTGCTTCTTGTTCGCCACGAAGCGATGCGCAGGCAGGATATGCGAAAGACCGCCCGTCTCACGCACGCTGCCGCAGGCGCTCGGCTGGCCTGTGAGCGAGAACGACGAGTTGCCCGGGCTGCAGATCTTGCCCGTCAGCAAATGCAGGTTGTGGACGAGGTTGTTGACCCAGACGCCACGCGTGCGCTGGTTGAGACCCATGCACCACATGGACATGGTCTTTTTGCCCGGTGCCGCGAACAGGCGCGCTACCTCGCGGATGGTCTCCGCCGGGATGCCCGTGGACTCCGCAACCGCCTCCGGTTTATACGCCTGCAGGAAGGCCTTGTACTCATCGTAGCTGATGCTCTTTTCGCCCTGCTTGAACTCCGTATGCGTATTGATGAAGTTTTCATTGGTCAGGCCCTCTTCGATGATGACCTGCGCCATCGAGTTCATGAGGGCCAGATCGCGGCCCGGCACGAACTCCAGCAGATAGTCGGCGATATCCGCCGTACGCGTCTTGCGCGGGTCGGCCACGATGATCTTCACGTCGGGATTGGCGTTCTTGTGATCGACGAGACGCGAGAACAGCACGGGATGCGCCTCGGCCAGATTCGAACCGATGAGGAAGAAGGTATCAGCCTCCTCGATGTCGGCGTAGGTACCGGACGGCTCATCCTCGCCAAAAGTGGAGACAAAGCCCGCCACGGCACTGGCCATGCAGGTACGCGGATTGCCATCGATATTGTTGGTACCGATGCCAGCGCGGATAACCTTCTGGGCGACGTAGGTTTCCTCGGCAAAGGTCTGCCCCGAGCCATAGAAACCAATCGCGTCGGGACCGTCCGAAGCCAGCGTCTCCTTGACCTTCGAGACGATCAGATCCAGAGCCTCGTCCCAGCTGGCCTCCACCAGTTCGCCGTTCTTGCGGATGAGCGGATGCAGGCAACGGTCCTTCGTCTGAATGATTTTCGGCAGCGTAATGCCCTTGATGCAGAGGCGTCCCTTATTGACGGGGCAGTCCGGATCGCCCTTGACCGCGACGATCTTGCCCGCCTTGACACCCGCGAGCACACCGCAGCCGGTGCCGCAATAGCGGCAGACGCCCTTCACCCATTTGTCGGCATCCTTGGCACCCGCCGGGCCCTGCTGCGTATCGCGTTTTGGCGAACAGCCGGCGGCGAGCAGTGCCGTGCTGACCGCCATGCCCTTGAGGAAAGTTCTCCTTGTTAATGACATCGTCATGATTTCATCCCTCCTGCCCTTACAGCTTGCTCATCGCATCGAGATGGCAGGTATAGCATCTCTCGCGGCTCGGCACGTACATATTGGTCTTGTCGTTATGCACCACGCCCGAATGGCAGGTGTTGCAGGTCATGCCATTCTCGAAATGTTTCATGGTGTGCGGGTCCTTGGCTGCAGCCGCCGTCTCCGCATTCAGCATCTTGTCCTGATGGCAGGTATAGCAGTTGGTATCCGACGGATTGGCCATCTTGATGGGATCCGGCACCTGGCCGGTCACATGCAGCCACAGTTCCTTCGTGCCCTTGGCCTTGGACTCGATCGTGCCCTGCAGGCCCGGCTTCTCATGGCAGTCCGCGCAGCCGACACCCGACTGGGCATGGGCCGAGTGCTGCCAGGTCTGATACATCGGGTCCATCTCATGGCAGGACTCGCCGCAGAACGTCGTCTGGTTCGTGGCCTCGATCATGCCATAGCTCACGCCGTAAAGTGCAATGCAGGCCACGCCCGCCAAAGCGACGTGTTTGAGTTTGACCTTGAATTCAGGCAAATCACTTAGTTTCATCACAATCCCCTCCCTTTAATGTAAAATGTAAAGCTCCCTCTTTACAAGCGTCGATGCAATCCCCGCAATTGGTGCAAAGATAGCTTTCGGCAAGCTCCGTGCGCCCCGGCGCCGTGCCCATCGAGCAGGCCCGGGCACAGGCATTGCAGTGCGTGCAGCGCGTGGCATCGACACGAACAGCCAGCCGGCGTTTCAGTCCCAGCAGGCCATAGAGTGCACCGAGCGGACAGAGTGTGCGGCACCAGATCTTCCGGCCCCAGCGCAGCGCCGCCAGCAGCACCAGCAGCACCAGCACGAGCTCCAGCCCCAGACCGAAGAGCGTGCCGCGCATCAGCGCATAGACCGGTGAATACGTGTTGTTGACCGGTACGGCCAGCACGAGACTCACGGCGAGCACCACGACGAGGGCCACGATCGGCCAGGTCTTCTGCTGCAGCTGTCGTCGCCTGCGAACCGGCAAGACTTCCAGCAGCAAATTCAGCGGGCAGACGTAACTGCAAAACACGCGTCCCAGCAGCACGGCCACCAGGATGAGCGGCAGCGCCGACACCCAGAGCGGCCACCAGAGCGTACGCCCCGCCAGCGTGATTTCCAGCGCCGTGAGCGGATCTGTCAGTGCCACCCCCGCCAGATCCGCCGAGATATACGTACCGAACCAGTACACATCTAAAAAGTAAACCGGTGGAATCAGGAGCGCGAGGATCAGGAGCTGGATGACATGTCGGCGCATTTTCAGCGAAACTCTCATGATCAGCCCTCCTCTCGCGGCAGGACGTGTACGGCCTTCGGGTCGGCGGGGCAGACATGCTCGCACATGCCGCAGCCCGTACAGTAGTCAGGATCGATCACCGGGTACTTACGCCGTTCCAGCTTGATGGCCTTGCCGTACTGCGGGCAGGTGCGGTAGCAGGTCTGACAGTCGTCATCGCGCCGCGCAATGCATAGGTCGTTGTCGATATGCGCCACGCCGATGCGGACATCTTCCTTCGGGATGCTCCGCAGGGCCCCGGTGCTGCAGACCTCCGTACATTTCATGCAAAGGTCGCAATAGCTCACCAGCGGATTCATCTTCGGCGTACCCACGGCCAACCCCGCATCCAGATGCAGCAGGGAAATGCAGCTCAGCGGGCAGATCTCCTGGCATTTGCCGCAACGCGCGCAGACGGCCAGAAAATCCGTCTCGGGGAGCGCCCCCGGCGGCCTGAGCTGAGGCGACGCCGTGAGTTTGCCCGCGCCGGTGACCATGCCGAGCAGGCACCCGCCCGCCACAGCCTTGATAAACATGCGCCGATTCATCGCCGCACCTCCTTTTTCGTGGCGCTGTTTCAGGCATCAGCGCCGCTGGGACACATCCTGTTCTCTATCTATCTCCATAGATGTTTTATATTATTATAGCGTATTTATTTATGCTTTGATGTTGTCACGGTCACATAGGGGAAAATTTTGTGATGTTCGTCACAGTCTTGCGGGAGTAAATTTTCGATTTTTTTCACGGGAATATGCCGCCCCACAGACGGAGAAAAAACATAAGGAAAATAAAAAAACTGCCTTATCGGCAGTTTCTTCTTCCCTATCCACAAATAGCACGATATTTCGATGTTCAGATGAAATCGAACGCCTGCACCGCGCCGTAGACGAGATACTGGCTGGCATCCGTCGGCTCGCCCTTGAGCACAGCCTCCCTGGCTGCAGCGGCGTTCTCTTCGGCCAGCTGGACCTTGCCCGCCCTGACCTCAGACTCGATCTGCTCCCAGAGCTTCTTGCGCGCGCCGACCGTGTCATGGTATACCACATGATTGTAGAATACATTCATGGATTCCTGCGTCTTCTCCCCATCGCAGTTGAAGAAGATGTACGCCTTTTTCGCTGCGGTGGCTTTCGTCTGTGCTGCTGCTTTCTTCTGTCTAGCCATAGAATAATCCTCCTTATTGATGATACCAAATTATGTGCCTATTATAGCACCTGCCAGCTTTTTAGACAAATCTGTCCCCGGTGCGCGGCCAGCGCGTCCCCTCTGTCCTCAGTGGCGGAACGTACGGTCGAACTCCGGCATCCACGCCTGCGTCTTGTGGTTGAAGGTGCGCACGAGGATGTGGTCGGGATAGAGATACAATGAATTCGTCCAGATGGTCTTGCGGTCGAGGTCCGCGTTGTGGATGTCCGTGAGGTGATCGTTATATTGGTTGATGCCCGGCGCGGCGTAGCTGTAGTTCGTCGCGGGCGTATGCGTGTGCCCCGACACCCAGAGCTGCACCTGCGGGTTGGCCTGCAGGATCGCATCGAGCTCTTTCTCCGGCTGCGCGGTCGCGCGCACGGTGTTGACGGACTTGCTGTAGGTGAGCAGGGTGTGCATCAGCGGCCCGTGGAAAAAGACGAGCGTCGGCTGCGTGCGATGCGCGGCAAGGTCGGCCGCCAGCCACTGCAGCTGCTCCTCGCCCAGCTGCGTATTCTGCGGCCCCTCCGCCGAGAGAAAGACGAGGTGATAGGGCGCAAGCTCCTTCGTATACCAGCGGCTTGGCAGCTGCCAGAAATCCTGGAAGGCCTGCAGCTTGCGCCGCCAGATGGCCGGGTCAGCCACGACGGGCTTGCCCTTTGCATCGGGCGCATCTTTATAGCGGAACTCATGGTTGCCGTTGATGACCCAGAGCGGCTTCTGCAGGCGCGAGAAATACTTGCGGATGTAGGCGTACTCGGCGGGCACGGCGCGCTGCTCCACGATGTCACCCACCACGACCACGGCCGTCACATCATCCCAGCCGTTGATATCCTTGATCAGGGCGTTCTTCGCCGCCTTGATGCGCTCCTGCTCTGCCTTGTCCGGATGCTGGAGGACGCGCACGGGCAGATGCGGGTCGCCGAGCACGACGATGCGCTGATAGGGCTGCGCCTCTGCCGCCCGGCCCTTTTGCTGCCAGAGCAGCGCGCCGAGCCCCGCCAGCAGTCCCTTGAGGAAACTGCGCCGATTCATCATGATGCTTGTTCCCCTTCCTCAGCAGGCTTCTTCTCCTCCAGCAGCTCGTCGCGCTGAATGCGCACCTCCGGCGGTGCGTCGATCCCCAGCTGCACGCGGTGGCCGCTGAGGCGGACGACCCGCACGACGATGTCCGGGCCGATGACGATTTCCTGCTGCTTTTTGCGTGTTAAGGTCAACAAATTGTCTCCCCCTAATGTCTTTATAGCAGTCTTCCCTGCCGCGAGGGATGCTCCTGCAAATAGGTACGAAAGATGCGCTCCACGAGGTCGCGGATGGGGATGTTCTCCTCCTCGGCCCGGGCGCGGATGCGGTCGATGAGGTCTTCGGGCAGTTTCACGCCGAAGACCTTCCGGTATTCCTGCTCCCTTTCCTGCGTCAACATAATTCACCTCTTCTTGTTTTTAGTTCGACAAAGGAACGGAAATTCCTGCCGGAAAAATAGAAATGTATCAAATGGATAGCGGAATAGGTACCTTTCTTTTTTTCTGTAACGAAGGTTACCGTATCCTGCCGTGGTTTCGGGTATACTAGGAACATAAGGAGATGAGAAAGCAATGAAAGCTATCGTAAACAAGGATCTTTGCGTCGGCTGCGGCGCCTGCACAGGCTGCGCGCCGGAGGTATTCTCGCTGGGTGACGACGGGCTCGCACAGGGCTCCGCATTCACTGCGGACCAGAAGGACGCCGTGGAAGACGCCAGGTCAACCTGCCCGGTAGAGGCCATCAGCACGGAGGACTAATCCCCCTCCGCTATTCCCCTAAAAGTATCTTATTCATCACAACACAATCCCGTATACCGCAGGGTGCCGCGCGTGCCCTGCGGTATTTTGCATAGCAAAAATGCCCGCCCGGACAAACGCCCGGACAGGCAAAGGATAGAACAATATTTTAGAAACGGAACCGGCTCAGCGAGTTCTGCAGGTCCTGCGCCAGCTTCGCGAGGGAATCGCTGGCCGTCGCGATCTCGGACGAGGAAGCGGACTGCTCCTCCGTCGCCGCCGAGACGCTCTCCATCTCCATGGAGACCTTCTTGCCCTGGCTGTCGATGTCGCCGATTGTGCCCGTGATGGCCGACGTGTTGCCCGCGACGCCGCGGATGGCCTCAGCCATGTTCGCGACCTCCGTGGAGACGTCGTTGACGTAGGCCTTGATCTGCTCGAAGGCCTCGTGCAGCTCCTCGACGGAGCGCGCGCCTTCGGCGACGGCCGCGCTACCCTCGCGCATGGAGGTCACGGCGTTGCCCGTATCCTGCTGGATCCCCTGGATGAGCTGCGAAATCTGCTGCGCGGCCTCCTGGGACGCCTCAGCCAGCTTGCGCACCTCATCGGCCACGACGGAGAAGCCGCGGCCCTGCTCGCCGGCACGCGCAGCCTCGATGGCCGCATTCAACGCCAGCAGGTTCGTCTGCTCGGCAATGCCGGAGATGGTCTCGACGATCTGGCCAATCTCCTGGGAGCTGTTACCCAGCTTGTCGACGATGGCCGCCGACTCGCCCACCGTGCTCTCGACGCTGCGGATCTTCTCGACGGATGCCTTGATGGCCTTGCCGCCCTGCACCGCCTGATCGTAGGCGGCATTCGCATGCTCGGCCACCTTGTTGGCCTCGCTCTGCAGGTTGTCCACGGCTGCGGCCACGTCCTTGACGGACTGCGTGCTCGTGTCGACGCCACCCTGCTGCGCCATCACGGCATCAGAGGCCTGCTGCACCGACTGTGCCACCTGCTGCGAAGCCTGCGCCGACTGCTCGGAGCTGGCCGTGAGCTCCTCGGAAGCCGAGGCGATATGCACGGAAGAATCGTGCGTCTTCTGCAACAGCGCGGCGAGCTTGTGGCGCATATCGGCGAAGGTACTCGCCATCTCGCCGAACTCATCCGTACGCGTCACCACGAGGCCGTCATCGCGGAAATCGCCGTCACCGAGACGCGTGAAGCCGGCCATGACGCGCTGCAGCGGCGTCACGATGGACTTGATGAGCATCCAGCCGAACGCGCAGAGAATCACGAGCGTGATCAGCGTCTGGATAAGCATGCTCGTCACGGCGCTGCCCACGGCGCCGCTGTTGGCCGCATTGAGGTCCTCGGTCTGCTGCGTCAGGTCCTTGCGCAGCGGCTGCATCGCATTATCCCAGCCAATGATGGCCTTGATGGCCTGCGTGTTGTAGATCTCGCGGGCCTCATCCTGCTTACCCTCAATGGAGAGGTCAAGCATTTTCTCCATCTGTGCGCGGAACGTCTTCCAGTTCGCCTCGATTGTCGCTTCCTGCTCCGCATTGAAGCCCAGCGCCTTGTACTCCTGCCAGTCCTTCTCGTACTGGTCCATGTACTCGCCGATGTTCTTCTTGTTCTTCTTCAGCTGCGTCGGATCCGTCATATTGACATTCTCCAGCACGCGCGCCTGCGACGAGCGCACGACGACGGACGCATCGCCCAGCAGCTGCACCGCCTTCGTCTGGCGGCTCGCCATCTCGTTCATCGCCTGCTGCGTCTTCTGCAGGTAGGACACGCCGGTCCAGCTGACCGTAGCCAGCGCGATGACCGTGATCACGATCATGCAGACGATCTTGTACGATACTCTCAGATTACTGAGCCAATTCATGGCTGCTTTCCTCCTCTTGCCAAATCCCCATTAACCTTCCATTGTAACCTTCCTACATTATACGCACGACCTGCGCAGGCGTAAAAGGACACGTGTCCTTTTTCCCTTCCCATATCAGGAATTCGCCGTCCCCAATGGGAATTCCTGCCGCCAGAAAAAAATAGAAGCTCTTGGCGCCATCGTGGTCGTCTTTATTCTTGCGCACAAAGAGAGAAGCTCCTCCACCTGATGGCGAAACTCCTCATTATATAGCATGGTTTGAAATGGCCCAGCAATCTCGTAATCGCCCTGACCATCCGCCTGCAGGAAAACTGCATGTTGAAAGCTATTGCGGCTGGAACCCGTCAGAAAATTGCCTGTCATGATATTGATGATATTCTGCTTGGCCTGCGCGCTGAGCTGGAGCTGATATCCCTTTTGCAACCGCTCTACTAGCTGCTGCCAGACATGATGCGGCTCGTGCAACAAAATATCCAGTAATTCCAATTCATGCGGCCGCTTACCTTCACCGAATTTCAGCGAAATAAAATTCAGCACTTCTGCCTGCTCTTTGCTCAGTTTCGTCGTATAAGCTTTTTCGTATTTATGCAGCAACATATAGTACGAACCCAGGCTCTTGTTGCGGAAAATACAGACTGCATCCATCTCACCATAACGCTCAAATAAGGCGTAAATGTCAAAAGCGTCAGGAGCAAAAGCATGCAACATATCATCCTGAGCCATCGTCTGCATCGTTGCAAAAAATATGACGCATCGCAAAGGAGGGATATATCATGGAAACAAATATGCTCATCAGCCAATCTGCCTTGGCTTCTGTTGCCCATGGCAAAATTGACAGCTGGATCAAAGCTTAATCGTCATTCGCGGCAAAATGGCGGTGGTAGGTGGGGGAGTCCATGAGGTTCATGCGCTTGGTCGCGGGGGGAAGGAACCAGCCTTTGCCTTCCTGGCCTGGCTGCAGCAGGCCGAGCTCGAGGAAAATCCGGAGGCCGAGTTCCAATGTGTAGGTCGAGATGTGGCCGTAGCGCTGGCTGTGCATGGTGGCGAGTTCGCCGGCCGTATAGCCTATGGCCCCCGTCTGGTGCTGCAGCTGGCTGAGCATGCGGTAGATGCCGGCGAGAATCTCGCGCGTGGGGAAGATGCGCTCCGATTGCGCGGGCTCCACGGACTGTGCCATCAGCTGGATGCTGCGTTGGCCGTTCCATTCGTTGATCTGCGGCTCGTAGACGATGTCGAGCGCTTCGTTGTTCACCGTGCTGACAAGCTCGCTATGACGCCAGAACAGCACCGCGATGCGCCCGGACTGCGAGCCCACGTTGAAGCGCAGATGCTCGCCACCCTTGCCGATGGCCCGCGCGCCCCAGCCCTGGATCTGGCGCACGCCAAAGGCCGGCTGCGGATTGCCTTCGCCGAAGGGCTCCAGCAGGGCCACTTCCCCGATGAGTTCTTCCGTAATGTCCTCGGGCGCGAGCTCCGCCTCGATGCGCACCCTGGGTACGTAGTCCTCCGGCTTTAAATGTTCTTTGGCATAGGCGCAGAAATCCCGCCGCAGGTCATCGAGCTTGTCCACCTGCAGGCTGAGCCCCGCCGCCTGCGCATGGCCGCCGAACTGCAGCAGGTCATCCTTGCACGCCCTGAGTGCCTCGTACATGTGGAGGCCTTCGATACTGCGGCAGGAGCCCTTGCATGTGCCGTCTTTCCGGATGGAGCAGACAATCACCGGCTTGTAGTACTGCTCGACGAGTCGCGAGCCCACGATACCGATGACGCCGGGGTGCCAGTCCTCGCCCGCCACGACGATGGCGGATAGCGCATCCACGTCCTCTGTGGCCAGCTGCGCTTCAGCCTGGGCGCAGATATCCTGCTCCACTTCCTGCCGCTTTGCATTCAGCTCGTTGAGCTGTTCGGCCAGCGGCAGGGCTTCCTCCAGTGTCTCGCTCATGAGGAGTTCAACGCCGAGGCGCGCCGAACGCATACGCCCCGCCGAGTTCAGCCGTGGCCCGAGGCGGAAGCCGATATCGCTGCTGTGCAGCGGCTGATCCGCCCCCTCCAGTTTGCAGACCTGCAGCAGAGCCTGCAGGCCGGGAAGCTCTGTCTGCCGCAAAGCCTTGAGCCCCATGCTGACGATTTTCCGGTTCTCCCCTTGGAGTGGCACGACATCGGCCACCGTGCCGAGGGCCACGAGCTCGAGCTCACCCGCATAGTCCTGTCCGCGCATTTCCCGCCAAAGCGCCTGACAGAGCTTGAACGCGACGCCGCAGCCGCAGAGGTCGGCGCAGGGATAGCCGCTGTCCGCCCGATGCGGGTTCACCACGGCCACCGCGGGCGGCAGTGTCTCGCCCGGCAGATGGTGATCCGTGATCACGAAATCCATTTTGTCCTTTACCGCATCCACGAGTTCCACCGAGGCGATGCCACAGTCCACGGAGACGAGCAGATCGTAATCGGCTGCCAGCTCCTTCAGGGCCTTCTCGTTGAAACCGTAGCCCTCGCTGCGATCGGGGATATAGTAGTCGGCCTGTGCCCCCAGGGCGTGCAGATTGCGCAGCATGAGCGTCGTCGCCGTGATGCCGTCCACATCGTAGTCGCCGTAGATGACGATGCGCTCGCCCCCCTGGATGGCCGCCGCAATGCGGGCGACGGCCTTCGCCATGTCCGGCAGGAGCAGCGCATCATGGAAAGGCTGCGTCTCGGGATGCAGGAAGGCCTGTGCCTCCGCCGCCGTCCTGACGCCCCGCTGCACGAGCATGTTGGCCACCAATGGCGACACGCCGACCGCCTGTGCCAGTGCTGCCGCCTCCGCGGCCTGCGGCTCCACCCGCCATTCTTTCCTCATGCTTCCTGTCCGCTCCCGTCACTTTGTTCCCGACTTATCAGCCGATAGCTGGCACCATACCACATGAGACACGGCTGCCCCTCCTCCGTGCCCAGCTGCATATCCTCAAAGCAGGTATGCATCATATCCTGTACATCGAGACGGAAATCCTCATCCTCCGCGCTGTACATGATACTCTGTGCCACGGCCTGGCAGCTCTCACGCGAGACGACCAACTGGTCGTGTACGGCCTGTTCATCCCAGGCCACCGCGATTTCTGTCATGGCCGCAAAAAGGTCCAGCAATAATTCTCTGCCATCTTTTATCGCAATCACTCTTCCCCTAAGGCCACAGGGGCCTTGTTTCATTTCCATATCCATGCACCCGGTCAACAGGCCGTCTTGTGTACGATCAACTGGACGGCCTGCGCCATATCCTGCAGATTCAGCTGCTGCTCGACGGCACCGCAATCCATGGCCGCCTTGGGCATGCCATAGACCACGGCGCTGGGCTCATCCTGCCCCAGCGTATGCGCGCCCGCCCGCCGCATCGCCAGCAGGCCATCGGCGCCATCCCGTCCCATCCCCGTGAGCAGGATGCCCAGCGCTGCCCCGCCGACGTACCTGGCCACACTGTCAAAGAGGACATCGACAGCCGGACAGACACTGTTCACGCGCGGTCCCGGCTGCACGACGAGCCGCATGCGGCCGCCATCCGTGCGCAGCGACATATGCCTCTCCCCCGGTGCGATATAGACATGATTTGCCGCAGGGATATCCCCCTCTTTGGCCTCAGAAATCTGCAGCTCACAGTCGGCATCCAAACGCTGGGCAAACAGCCGGGAAAAATACGGTGGGATGTGCTGCACGACGACGATGGGCGGCATGGGCGGGCGCAAAGCCGTCAATACGGTCGCCAGCGCCTCCGTGCCGCCCGTCGATGCGCCCATCGCGATCAGCTGCGGGATGTTCCATTGCAGCAGGCGGCTGCGAATCGCATCATCGAGATATACGGGGGGTAATTTTGGGATGGGACCCTGTTGCTTCTCGATCATGGCCTTGATGGAGGCAGACGCTTCCATGGCCATGGCAGCGGCCTGGGCCGCAGCATTTTCCGCCGGATGATCGGCCCGTGTTGTCTTGTATCCGCTGCGGTATGACTTATCCTTTGCCACAGCTTTCTCCCCTTTTATAAAAGCTATCTATCTATTCTATTATACTCTGTTTTAACTGTTGTACAATCATTTTAGGTAAAATAAAAGGTCGAAAAAACGAACAACCGTACCGCTTCACCGCCAAAACGCCTATTGCTGCCTGTATAAGATGAAAAACGAAAACCGCTGCCCGATGCGACAGCGGTTTTCTGATGCCTTTACGGCTTATTGCTCCAATCGGCGCTGCATGGCTGCGCGCACGACCTGTTCGGGTACGTCGTTGCGCACGCAGACCTTGCCGATGTCCTGCATGAGCACCCAGTTCACGCGGCCGCCTACGGTCTTCTTATCATGGAAGATGTCCTGATACATGCCATCCACGCTGCAGCCCGCGGCCTGCAGGGGCAGATGCAGATCGTGAATCAGCGTCTCCACACGATCGGCTGCCGACTGCGGGATGAGGCCGAGCTGCACGCTGATGTCCGCCGCGCCGGCCATGCCGATGGCCACGGCCTCACCATGGTTGTAGCGCACGTAGCCGGTTTCCTTCTCGATCGTGTGGCCGATGGTGTGACCGAAGTTCAGGATGCGGCGCAGGCCGCTCTCCTTTTCATCCTGGCTCACGACCGCCGCCTTGATTTCACAGGAACGCGCGATGATGTGCGCGGCCGCCGCAGGCGCGAGGGAGAGCACCTCCTTCTGATGCTCTTCCAAATAGTGGAAGAAAGCTGCATCGTAGATGACGCCGTACTTGATGATTTCGCCGAGGCCCGTATAGATTTCGCGCGACGGCAGGGAATGCAGGCATTTCAGGTCGATGAAGACGGCCTGCGGCTGGTAGAAGGCACCGATGAGGTTCTTGCCCAGCACATGGTTGACGGCGACCTTGCCTCCCACGCTCGAATCTACCTGCGCGAGCAGGCTCGTCGGCAGCTGCACAAAGGGTACGCCGCGCATGTAGGTGGCTGCCACGAAGCCGGCGAGGTCACCGACGACACCGCCGCCGAGCGCAAAGACCGGCGAGCGGCGATCCATGCCCGCCTCGATGCAGGCCGTGTAGAGGCGCTCCGCCTGCTCCAGGCACTTCGTACTCTCGCCCGCGGGCACCTCTGCCAGCACAGGCTCCAAGCCCGCCGTCTGCAGCAACTGCATGACCTGGCGGGCGTAATAGGTGCCCACATTGCTGTCCGTCACCAGCAAGGCGCGGGTGGAAAAGCCCGCGCCCTGCACGAACCGCACGAGCTGATCCTCCAGCCCGTGACCGATATAGATTGTATAGCTGTCTGTGCCGAGTTCCACCCGGACTTCCCGTACCTCAGGCATGTATAACACCTCTGCTCCGTAGATAACGCATGATTTTCTCCACGACCTGCATTGGCGAGAGATTGCTCGTATCGACGACGAAATCCGCATCGTCATAGAGCGAAGCCCGCGCCTTTAGCAGGCTCTCGATGGCCGCGCGGCGGTCGCCCGCGTCGGCCTTGTCGAGCACGGGGCGATCGCCCTTCTTCTGCGTGCGCTCGAGGATAGTCTCCACGCTGGCGCGCAGGCAGACGATGACGCCCGACTGGCGCAGGGCCGCCATGTTCGCCGGATCCTTCACCGTGCCACCGCCCGTGGAGACGACGGCGTTGCGCCGTCCCGCGACCTCCAGCACCGCCTGATGCTCCAGCGCACGGAACGCCGCCTCGCCCTCGGATGCGAAAATCTCAGGAATGCGCCTGCCGTTGTCCCGCTCGATTTTCTGGTCGAGGTCGATAAAGGCGCAGCCGAGCTTCTGCGCGAGCATGCGCCCCGAGCTCGTCTTGCCCGTGCCCATGAAACCGATGAGTACCACATTCTTCATCGCGCGCACCACGCTTTCCGCAGGCGCTCGTTGTAGGCGCACAAGGCCTTCTTCAGGTCACAGATGGAGTCGCTGCCGAACTTCTCGCAGACTGCTGCCGCCATGACGTAAGCCATCATGGCCTCGCCTACGACGGCCGCCGCGGGCACGGCGCAGGCGTCGCTGCGCTCCTTGCAGGCCGACACCTCCTCGTGACTCGCCACATCGACGGAATGCAGTGGTTGCATGAGCGTCGGGATAGGCTTCATCGCCGCGCGCACCACGACCTCCTCGCCGTTCGTCATGCCGCCCTCGAGGCCGCCCGCGCGGTTAGTCTTGCGGCAGGGGAAGCCGTCCTCGCCCAGGAAGACCTCATCGTGAATCTGGCTGCCCGGCAGCTCGCCGCAGGCAAAGCCAGCGCCGATCTCCACGCCCTTGATGGCCTGAATGGACATCATGGCCGCCGCGATCTGCGCGTCGAGGCGGCGATCCCACTGGATATGGCTGCCGAGGCCGATGGGCACGCCGCGTACCGTGACCTCGAAGACACCGCCGAGGGTATCGCCCTCACGGCGCGCCGCGTCAATGGCCTCCTTCATCTGCTCCGCCGCGATGGGATCGAGGCAGCCGACCTCCGTCGTATCCGGCTGGCCGAGCTGGCTGCGGTCAATGCGCGCGGGGTCCGCCTTCACGCCGCCGATTTCGAGTACCTGCGAGACAACGCTCATGCCGAGTGCCTGCAGGAATTCCTTGCATATGGCACCCACGGCCACGCGCATCGTCGTCTCCCGCGCACTGGAGCGCTCGAGGATGTCGCGCACATCTTCCCGCTCATATTTCAGTACGCCCGTGAGGTCGGCGTGACCGGGACGGGCCGCCGTGACCATGGGCCCCTCCGGCTCGCCGAAAGCCGCCATACGCGCGCCCCAGTTCGCATGGTCGTGGTTCGCGACCTGCAGCGTGATGGGGCCGCCCAGCGTGCGGCCGAAACGCACGCCCGAGAGCACCTTTACCTCGTCGTGCTCGATTTTCATGCGACCGCCGCGCCCGTAGCCGGCCTGTCGCCTGCTGAGGTCGCGGTTGATGGCCGCCTCGTCGAGTTTCAGGCCGGCTGGCAGCCCTTCCAGTATCGCCGTGAGACAGGGGCCATGGGACTCGCCTGCCGTCATAAATCTAAGCATTGTCATATATCTTACCTCTCGCCGCCGTCCATGGTATCATCAGGACAGCACTAGCACAAATTCTTCCTATATCATACCGAATCCCGCGCATATTGTAAAGCACTGCCTTTCCCAGACGATACTTGTATTAATTTCCATCAGTCTGATTGATGTTCTCTGCGGTTGGCGGCATGGCGAAGGCGGCAAGCGTCAGCTCACAGGAAAGCCTGCCGCCTGTACTTTGGATTTTCACCTGCTCGAGCTGCAGAAAACGTTCTTCAGCGTCGAGTTGCTTCAGAAAAGACAGCAACGAAAAATAATCTGCCTCGCAACGTACCTGCACGGGCTGTCGCAACAACTCTTCCTCCCGCTGGACCTTGCCCGGCGAAACGCCCGTCAGCATCACGCCATGCTGCAGCGCCGCCTGCTGCAAATCCGCGAGCAATCTGCTGAGTGCCAGGTCATCCGGCAGGGCGGCATCAGCCTGCTGCTGGCGCGCAGCAAGCTTTTTGTCCTGCTTGCCGTTATCCGCATGAGCTTCGCGATCGCGCTGGATCACGGCAGCCTGTGAGGACGTCTCATGGGCTGCCTGCCACTCCTCCTGACTGGCCGCCTGCAGCGGCCGGTGCACGCCGAGCCAGAACAGCAGCAGGCAGAGCACGGCACCAACCACCACATAACCACCGATATGCTTTCTCCCCGAGGTAAAAATCATGCACACATCCCCTTACCGGCCTTTCGTTTCCTTCATTTTTCTTCCGCCAGCGACAGGCGCAGGCGGAAGGCAATCTGCCCGGCGTCTCCCTGCTTCGCCTCTTCCAGCAACGGCACCTGCGGGAAGAAGTCCTTATCCTGCTCGAAACGCGCGAGATATGCCGACAGAGCTTCGTAACTCTGCGCCTCTCCCTGCAGGCTGATGCTGCCGCCTTTTTCCTGCCGCAGCTGCAGCTTGTCCAGCCAGACGCCGTCCGTTGTCATCGTGCCGCAATGTACGAGTACGGCATACCACGGCTGACGCTCGGCCGTAAGCTGGCTGAGCTGCCGCGTCTTCGCATGGACGCGCGCCTCGACGCCCTGCCTTACCGCCATGGCCTTTTTGTCCGTATCCAGTGCGGCCAGCTGCTGCCGTGCCTGCTGCGCCGCCGTATGCGCCTGATAATAGTCACAGAGGTCAGCGCCCAGCCAAAAGCCGCAGCAGAGCAGGACAGCTGCGGCCACGAGCCAGATCAGGCGGCGACGCGGCCAGGTGGCCGTATCCTGCTGCCAGAAAATGGCGCAGCCGCGACCCTCCCGACCTGCCCCTGCCTGCCAGTTCTCCGGCGGCAGCGGACTCGCGGCCAGCTGCACGACGTGGATATCCGCCTCTGCCATGGCCTGGCGGACAGCCTGCAGCCGTTCCTGCGGCAGGGCGGCCAGCCAGACGCGGCAGGAGGATCGCTGGTCATGCTGTCCTGCCACCCTGCCGTCAACTTTTGCCGTTGTATCCGCCTCTTGTGGTAAAGTCATGCTGGCAATGGCAAACTGCGCGGCGTCCATGCCGCTCTCCTGCAGGCTGTCCGCCATCTCCCAATAGGCCGCCTCCTGCCTTTCCGCCTCCTGCAGGCCGGGCGGCAGCTCCGTGAGCCGGGCCATGCACCAGTCGGCGGGCAGCAACAGTCTCACTGGCCTTGCCTGCCACTCCTCACGTGCCAGCAGGCCTGCGAGGGCCGCCGCGATTCCCTCTTCCTCACGCTTATCCACCGCCTGCCACACAGCCTCGCAGCTTTTCTCCGCCACTGAGTCTGCGCCGGTTATAGTACCATTGGCGTTGACACTCACCTGCAGGGCTGCCGGATTCGGTGGGCGCAGGCACTGTTGGATTCTATCTTTAATGTACGAAACCTTCCCAGACATAGGCATTTTCCTCCTTGCGCATCATGCCACGCCGCTGCACCCGCAGCGTACCGTAGCTGCAGTCCTGTGTCATGACCACCGAAAGGCAGATATGCTGATTGTCAACGACCGTTGTATCCAACTGACCAATCTGTCCCGGCAACACGAATTTCTGCCACAGAACGGCCTGCCTCTCATCCAGCGGCAGCTGCCATGCCCCCTTCTCCAGCTGTTGCGCCGTATATTCCAGTGCGCTATCCGCCGCCAGTGCCATGCTGCGGGTCTGAATATGAATCTGCCCCATCGTCTGATAACGCTGGGTAAAAAGCATCAAACTGCTGCCGAAAAAAAGCAATGCCGCGACAAGCAGCAAGCCCAACAGGGAAATGAAGCCCCGGTTATCCCGCATCGCCATCGCCTCCCGCCTGCACCGGCGGCAGAAAGACCAGCGTACGCAGCGTATAATAATGACCGGTACGCTGGCTTCGCCCTCGTACAGTCAACTCATACAGTCCCGGCTTGCGCTCCCGGCAAACATACTGTACGATATCCACTTCCGCCAAAGCATGCCCCGCCGTCAAGGGATGTCCATCCGATCCGTAGGTAATCTTATGCAGACGATCCTGCGTTGTGTGATAGCCATAGCTGCATCGATAGATACCATTTTCGCTATTGCGCGACACGACCTGTATGGTCAGCCTTTCCCGATCCCGATAAAGCATGAGCGAGCGGGCCTGCGACATATCATCGGTCAGGCGTTCTACCGCCATCTGCACTTCCTGTTCCAGCTCGATATCAGCAAAGATCTTTAAATAATGCTGCAAGCCCCACAGACTGATAGTCAGCAATCCTGTCAGAATGACGGTCACGACCGGCAACATGAACAACAGGGAAGTCGTCGCCAGCCCTGCCTCTCGCTCAGGGTTCTCCACCATGTGCCGCATGCGCCACTACCTCCCCTGCCATCTGCAATGAACCAGGCCGGCAGGATCCCCGCCAGTCTGCATGAATGACCGCATGCCAGCAGCCATTCCCATCCGGTGTCACCTCAGCGTAGACGGCAAACTGCGTATGTTCACTTTCGAGCCATGATGACTCGCCCAGCCAGTCATAGTGGCCAGGTTGCAGCTTTCCGTCCGCTGCCAGCGATTGCAGACAAGCCATCTCGCCCTGCATCAGATATCCGGCGACCTGCCGATCGGCCTCCTGACGCCCGTTCCATGCCGCACGGTTGTACATTGCCAGACAGCTGATTGCCGTCAGCATCAGGGCCAGACCCACTAAAATTTCCATCAGCATAAAACCGCCCTGCTTATCCTTGTGCACCTGCATCACCTCTGACTTTCTGTCTCGTCCTGCCTGCCCAGGCGGCAACGGCCATCATGGGTCACCAGCAGCCGCCGCACAAGCTGACCTCTACCCTGATAATACAGCCAGATCGAGCCACCGATACTGGGCAACTTACCATTGCGGTAAAAATAGAACCGCCGGGACGGAAAACCTGTCTCGTTGCTCGGGGCAAATCCCAGCCGGAAACTGACGCCAGACGGTGTCCGATGCACCAGCAGACACCGCCACTGCCCGCTACTATATTGATAGCTGTACAACCGATAACCATCGGCCTGGAAAGCGATATAGGGAAAATTATCATCATCGACGGATGTCATCCGATCCAGTTGCTGCACATAGCGCAGGTTCGCCAGCAACACCTCGGCTTCGCGCTCCAGCATAGCCTGCTGATACATATGCAGCACGGATGGCAACGCCATGCCCGCCAGCAGGGATATCAGTGTCAATGATAAAAGCAGGCTGAGCAGGGCACTGCCGCGTTCCTTCCACCTGCTGCTGTCCCGTCTCATAGCCATATCCCGTACCAGTTCAGCCATGCCGATCCGTACAAATAGGCCAGCCAGCCGGCCACGCCGAGGAATGGGCCGAAGGGCAGACTGCGCCGCCGCGTCCCGGAGAGCAGCATCACCGCCGCCACCAAGCCACCCGCGACGAAAGCCAGCAGCAGCGTCAGCAGAATCCCCGGCGGCCCCAGCCAAAGGCCGAGGGCCGCACTGAACTTCACATCGCCGCCACCCATACCACCACGACTGAGCAAACGCAGCAGGAGCAGCAATCCTCCGCCTAACAGTACCCCAAAAATAGCCTCTTTCCACGAACCATACCAACAAATACGCATAACGCCAAGGGCAGCCAGGATACTTACCAGCCGATCCGGCAGAATTCCCGCGCGCAAATCATAGTAGCTCAGAATTACAACCTCTGCGGCCAGTGGCAGACCGGTCAGAAGCTGCCACCACCCGCTCATCGACCAAAATCCTCCGCTTTTTTATCATTACAGGTTGCCCTGGTACCAGCGAGGCTGGCCGTCTTTTGGCCACTTTCGTCTGTAGTCTGCGCCTTCAACTGATACAAAGTTCCCTCTTGCACTTCACCTATGCTGCCGTCAGCCAGCCGGTAATGACCGACTGGTGGCTTCAGCTGAGAGGCATTGCGAAGGTAATTCTGCAAATCGCTCATAGTATGTGGTATTTTCCCCTCCTCATTCTCGTACATTACCACTGCCGCATCGATCGTCGTGAGATCCGCCTCAATCCGCGCCGAGTGCGCCTGCGCCATGATGTTTTCCACTTTAGGCACGGCCATACCAGCCAGAATGGCAACAATGCTGCACACCACGAGCAGCTCCAGCAGCGAGAATCCTTTGGCATCAAGTTTCATTTTGGTTACCTCCTCAGATAACAACTCTTGGCCTGATGCAGGCCTTTACTCAGTCCATTTCATATGGACTTTCTTCTCACTGATCTATTTCTATGTAAAACACAAAAGTCCTTCTAGCTAAAATATAAATTTAAAAATATTTTTCAAACGCAAAAAAGGCTATTGGACGAGGATATCCAATAGCCTTGATTACAATATTGTGTTTAATATTTACACTTTTGCGGGTTTATAGGCATCGAGCGCTGCGTCAATGGCAGCCAGCAGACGCCGCCTGGCCTCAGCGAAGGGAATTTCGCGGAAACCACAGCCCGCAGCGCGGACATGACCGCCGCCACCGAACTTCTTGCCGATGGCCGCCACATCCAGCCCCGTGGAGCGCATGCTCACGCGGATCTTCTTTTCTTCCTTCTCCTTCATGACCACGGCGATATCGGCGCCCTCGATGACGCGGATATTGTCGATGAGTCCCTCCGTATGCGTGAGCTCGGCCATACGCGTATGGTCGAGGAACACGCCGACGGCCCGGCCTTCATGCCAGATCTCGATATAGCCCAGCGCCTTGGCGAGGCTCTGCACGTCCTCGAAGGGACGCTTCTCCAATGCTTCGCTGATGACGTTCGGCACGACGCCGGCGGCCAGCATATCGGCCGCCGCCCGCATCGTGTGTGCCGTGGTATTCGAAAAGCTGAAGAAACCCGTATCCGTCGCGAGACCCGTGTAGATGCACGTGGCCATATCCTTGTGCCCTTCAAAGGGCACGCCCAGCAGCTGCACCAGCTCGTGCACGATCTCAGCACAGGCCGCGCGGCTGCCATCGACGTAGGTCTTCTCCGCCTGGGCGTCATTCGTGACGTGGTGGTCAATGTTCAGCACCGGTGCCTGGCAGAGCTTGCCGATGCGGCCAATGCGATCCGACGTCGTATCGAGGATCACGAGCAGGTCCGCACCCGTGATGGGCTGCGGATTCTCCTTATCCGGACGCTGAATCACGTCGCGTCCCGGCAAAATGCGGAACGTGTCGCGGATGTCGTCATCCAGATAGACGCGGCAGGTCTTTCCCAGGGACTGCAGCGCATGCATGAGTCCCAGGGACGAGCCGATGGCATCACCATCCGGATTGATATGTGCCGTGATGACGATGTTCTGCGCCTGCCGCAGGGTATCTGCTGCTTCTTGCAGGGATATTTTCATTCTTTATCTGCTTCTTTCGTATCCGTGGTGTCCGCCGGTTTCCTGGCGGCCTCATCGCGCTGGATCTGCATCAGCAGCTCATGGATGTGTGCGCTGTAGTCCAGCGATTTATCCAGCTCGAAGGTGAGCTCCGGCGTGAAGCGCAGGCGAATGCGGTGCCCAATCTCGCGGCGGATGAAGCCGAGCGAGCTCTGCAGGCCTTTCCAGGTGTCCGCAATCTGCTCTTCACTGCCCATGATGCTCACGTAGACTTTCGCCTCGCGGAGATCGCCAGTGCATTCCACCGCCGTCACCGTCACGAAGCCGATGCGCGGATCCTTCAATTCCCGCAGGATTATCTCGGAGATTTCCTGCTTCATAAGCTCCTGGACTTTTTCTACCCGAAGCTGACTCATGGGGCTGTCGCCTCCTTCTCTTTTCTATATGGGATAAAGGGATTAATCTTCTTTCTTGTCCTCGGCATCGCCGGCCTCAGCCTCTTGGGCGGCCTTGGCCTCCTCCTCGGCCTTGCGGCGCTCAGCCGCGGCCTTGTTGGCATCGGCGATAGAGACCTCGACCTCCTCCATCGTGTAGGCTTCGATGATATCGCCCTCGTGGAAGTCGCGGAAATCGACGATGGAAATACCGCACTCGTAGCCGGCATTGACTTCCTTGACCTCATCCTTGAAGCGGCGCAGCGAGTCGATCTCGCCGTCGAAGACCTCAACGTTGTCGCGCAGGATGCGGATCTTGGAGTTGTTGCAGATCTTGCCCTCGAGCACGTAGGAGCCTGCGACCAGAGCCTTGGAGAACTTCATGACCTTGCGGATCTCGACGCGGCCCTGGACGACCTCTTTGTATTTCGGCTTGAGCATGCCGCTCATAGCATCCTTGACGTCGTTGATGGCATCGTAGATGACGCGGTAGGTGCGGATATCGACGCTCTCCGTCTCCGCAACCTTGCGCGCATTGGCATCCGGACGCACGTTGAACGCAATGATGATGGCATTCGAGGCGGAAGCCAGCATGACATCGGACTCGTTGACCGCGCCGACGCCGGAATGCACGATGCTCACGCGCACCTCGTCGTTCTTGTTGAGCTTGAGCAGGGAGCTGGAGAGTGCCTCCACAGAGCCCTGCACATCGGCCTTGATGACAATGTTGAGATCTTTGATCTCGCCTTCCTGGATCTGATGGAACAGATCGTCGAGGGAGACCTTCTTCGCCTTGATGAGGTTATTGCGCTGGCGCTCGATGCGAGCCTCGGCGATGGAGCGGGCCTGCTTCTCTTCGAGCACGGCCAGCACGTCACCGGCTGCCGGCACATCATTGAGACCGAGGATCTCGACTGGTACGGACGGGCCAGCCTTCTTGACGTTGCCGCCATGCTCGTTGACCATGGCGCGCACCTTGCCGTAGGTCGTACCGCAGACGACCGAGTCGCCGATGCGCAGCGTACCGCTCTGCACGAGGACCGTCGCCACCGGGCCGCGGCCCTTGTCGAGCTTGGCCTCGATGATGACGCCGCGCGCCTCGCGGTTCGGGTTCGCCTTGAGCTCCTGCACCTCAGCCACGAGCAGCACGTTCTCCAGCAGGTCGTCGATGCCGATGCCCTGCTTCGCGGAGATGGGCACCATGATGGTATCGCCGCCGTATTCCTCCGGCACGAGGCCCTGCTCCATAAGCTCGTTCTTCACATGATCGGGGTTCGCGCCCGGCTTATCGATCTTGTTGATGGCCACGATGATGGGCACATTCGCGGACTTCGCATGATGGATGGCCTCGATGGTCTGCGGCATGACGCCATCATCAGCGGCCACGACGAGGATCGCGATATCCGTGATCTGGGCACCGCGGGCACGCATGGCCGTGAAGGCCTCATGGCCCGGCGTATCGAGGAAGACGATCTTCTTGCCGTTGCAGTTGACCTGATAAGCACCGATGTGCTGCGTGATGCCGCCGGCCTCGTGCTTCGTCACATGCGTGTTGCGGATGCGGTCCAAAAGGGACGTCTTGCCGTGGTCGACGTGGCCCATGACCGTGACGATAGGCGGACGCGGTTTCAGCGTCTTCGGGTCATCCTCGATCTCCGGGATGAGGGTCGGATCGACATCTGGCGGCAGCTCCTCGCAGCTCACGCCGAACTCCGCGGCCACAAGCGCAGCCGTATCGAAGTCGATCTCCTGATTGATCGTCGCCATAACGCCCATGAGGAAGAGTTTCTTGATGACCTCGGCTGCCGTGCAGCTCATCTTAGAGGCCAGATCCTTGACGGCGATGCTCTCGCCTACCTTGATATGGGTCGGGCGTGCGATCTCCACCTTCGGTGCCTGATGCTTGTTGCCGCGGTCGCGCTTGTTGCGGCGGTCGCGATTGTTGCGGCGCTCCGCGTTGCGAGCCTCCTGACGGTCGTTATGGCGGTCATGCTCGTGGTTGCGCTCCTTGTCCTTGCGGCGGCGGCTGCCGTCATTACGTTTTGCTGCCGTGGCCTCAACCGGTGCGGCCGGGACCTCCAGACGGCGCTCGCGGCGGCGGCCATTGCCACCATTGCCGCCATTACCGCCGCGGTTCTCCTGGCGCTTCGGCTCGTTGTCCTGAGCGCTGTGGTCCGGCTTCGAGACGATGCGCAGGCCGAAATGTGGCTTGCTGATCGTAACCTTCTTAGCCGGCTGCTCCGATTTTTTCGGCTCGGGCTTCTCCGCCTTTTCCGGCTGCGGCCTGGCGGCCGGCTGCTGCGGCTTGTCCTGCGCCTGCGGCGCTTTATAGGCAACGGTCTTCATGGCTGGCTCCGCTTTCTTCCCGGCCTTCTTCTCTGCCGGGCGGCTCTGCTGCACGACATGGCCCGGACGGCCGTCGGCGACGCTGTAATCAATCTGCGGCTTCGCGGCCTGCTGCTGTTTGGCCTCCTGCTTCTTCGCGAAGGCTTTTTTCAGCACGTCACGCTCGGCATCACCGACACTGGAGAAGTTGTTCTTCACCTTGAAGTTGTTCTTTTCCAGGATCTCCACCACGATCTTGCTGTCCGTCTTGAATTCTTTGGCCAATTCGTAAACTCTGTATTTAGACATCAATCCACCCCCGATGGTTTAGTTCATATGCGTTTCCTCCAACAGCGTGGCCAGTTTCTTTGCAAAGCCCGCATCCGTCAGGGCCGCCATGGCACGATACTCCTTGCCGAGACATGCGCCAAGGCTCTCCCGGTCCAAAAGTTCTGTATAAGGAAGTTCATATTTCTCTGCCAGCATCTGGCAGTTCTTCTTCGTCTCTGCCGCCGCATCCGCTGCCACGAGCAGCAGCACCGCCTTCTTGCCTTTTACGGCCTGCTGCACGGCAAAGCTGCCCGAGACGATACGGCGGGCCCGCTGAGCCATGCTCAGCAGGTTCGTGATACGCTCCGTATTCGTCATCATATCACTTTTTATCCTCTGCTGTGCCGAGTTCCTGCTGCAGCTGCGCCTCCAGGGCCGCGTAGACCTCCGGCGCGATACGGCAGCCGAAGGAACGCTCCAGCCCGTGGTTCTTCTTTGCCAGCGCAAAGCAGTCGAGGCTGTGGCAGATATAGGCGCCGCGTCCGGGCATCCGCCCCGTCGTATCGACTGCGTATTCGCCCTCCTTGCTGCGCACGATGCGCAGGAGCTCCTTCTTTGGCTTGCTCTGCTGGCAGCCCAGGCACAGGCGCTGCGGTACTTTTTTCGCTTTCATCACGCGTCGCCCTCAGCCGTGAAGGAAGCGTCGCTCTCGACCTGCACCTCGTTCATGCCGGCCTCGAGCTCTTCACCTTCCGCCTGCGATACGCTCTTGATATCAATTTTCCAGCCCGTGAGCTTGGCGGCAAGGCGGGCGTTCTGGCCTTCCTTGCCGATGGCGAGAGAAAGCTGATAATCCGGCACAACCACGCGGGAGACCTGCTCCTCCTCGTTGACCGCCACGGAGACGACCTTCGCGGGGCTCAGCGCGTTGGCGATGAACTTCGCGGAATCCTCGTTCCACTTCACGATATCGATCTTCTCGCTGCCGAGCTCGTCGACGATGGCCTGCACGCGCATGCCTTTGTGGCCGACGCAGGAGCCCACCGGATCGACATCCGGGTCGTTGGACCAGACGGCAATCTTCGAGCGGTTACCCGGCTCGCGGGCCACGGACTTGATCTCGACGATGCCTTCCTGGATCTCCGGCACCTCCAGCTCAAAGAGGCGCTTGAGAAGACCCGGATGCGTGCGGCTGACGACGATCTGCGGGCCCTTGCTCGTCTTCTTGACCTCGACGATGTAGGCCTTGATGCGGTCGCCGTGCTGGTAGCTCTCCGTCGGGATCTGCTCAGCCGGCGTCAGCACGGCCACGGTCTTGCCGAGGTCGATGAAGACGTTGCGGTTCTCCACGCGCTCGACAAGGCCGGTCACGATGTCGCTCTCGCGGCTGGAGAACTCCTCGTAGATGATGCCGCGCTCCGCCTCTCGAATGCGCTGCACCACGACCTGCTTCGCCGTCTGAGCAGCCACGCGGCCGAAGTCCGCCGGCGTCACCTCGATCTCGATGACGTCGCCAAGCTCGTAGTCCGGCTTGATCGTGCGCGCCTGCGCCAGCGAGATCTCCTCGATCTCATCGACGGGATCCTCGACGACCGTCTTGATGGCGTAGACATGGTACGAGCCCGTCTCACGCGAGAGCGAGACGCGCACGTTCTGCGCCGAGCCGAAGTTGCGCTTGTACGCCGTGATCAGGGCCGCCTCGATGGCCTCGAACAGGACCTCCGGGTCGATGCCCTTCTCCCGAGCCAGCTCATGCAACGTCGCCAGGAATTCCTGACCGAGATCCCGCTTTGTTTCCTTCTTTGTTGACTTTCTGGTTCTAGCCAAGATCAAAATCCTCCCATTCCGCCAGCCCAGATTGCCGCATCTTTTCCGCCTGGTCTTCGTCAGCGTCTCTCGACATAGCACCGCTATGCCTCAAGCCACTTCCTGGTCCAGGCAAAAAATCTACGGCAATCTGGACTAGCTCGAGTTACTAACCTATTCTTAGAAATCAATATGCAGGCGAATCTGGGCAATCTTGTCGAGCGGCAGCTCGCGCTCGTCCAGCTTCAGCAGCTTTGCTTTCGCATCATAGCCCTTGAGCTCCGCCGTGAAGGCCTTCTCGCCGTCAATTGGCGCGTAGAGCGTCACATCGACTTTCTTGCCCTGTTCGCGCACGAAATCGCGTTCCTTGCGCAGCACACGGTCGATGCCCGGCGACGAGACCTCCAGGATATAGCTCTCAGGAATCATGTCCTTTTCATCGAGCTTCGCCTCCAGCTTTTCGCTGAGCGCCTGGCAATCCTCGATGTCAATGCCGCCCTCTTTGTCGATATAGACGCGCAGGTACCAGTCACCGCGCTCCTTGACGTACTCGACGTCCACGAGCTCGATGATGTCCTGACCAGCGAGCATCTCCTCAGCGAGCGCCATGACCTGATCCTCTACCTGTTGTCTTGCCATACGTACACCCCCATCTGCATCACAGTGCCCTTACATAATATAAAGAGTGGACGCACGCCCACTCTTTACCATAAAAGCTTAAGTTATCATTCATCAATGATCTTTCATAAATGAACTATGAAAAAGTATAACACGGACGCCGGTGTTTGTCCAGCGTCCGTGTAAAAATAAGCAAAATATTCTCCTGTCGTAAAGGAAATTAACGGTTAACCGTTATTATTTGATGATTTTATTGTCGCGCAGGACTTCCTGCACGCTGGCCGCGCTCTTCTTCAGCAGCTCGACCTCTTTGTCGGACAGAGGTACGGCCAGGCGCTTCTCGATGCCATCCTTGCCGATAATACTCGGCAGAGACAGGGACACGTCGTTGATGCCATACTCGCCATGGAACGGGGCGGAGACCGGTGTCACGAGATGCTCGTCGTTGAACACGGCCCGCGCGAGGCGGCAGGCACCCGAAGCGATGCCTGTGTTCGTCCAGCCCTTGGACTCCAGCACGTCATAGGCCGTCTCGACGACCTCGTGGCCGACCTTGTCGTAGTCCAGCTTACCCTCATGGTCATAGTAGTCATCGAGCTTGTCGATGGGTACGCCGCCGATGTGCAACAGGCTCCAGGCCGGGAAGCCGGAGTTACCATGCTCGCCGAGCATGTAGCCCTGCACGTCGGACGGGTTGACATGATAATGCTTGCCGACGATGTACTTGAAGCGCATCGTCTCCAGCGTCGTGCCCGTGCCGAACAGGCGACCCTCCGGATAGCCGAACTGCGTAGCTGCCAGATGCACCATGACATCCAGCGGATTCGTGATCATGATGAAGACGGCCTCCGTCGTGTACTTCACGACCTCGGCCATGATCTCCTTCATGACCTTCGTGTTCTCGCGGGCCAGGGACAGGCGCTCATGGCTGACACCGGCCTGGATGCTCGGGCCGGCGGCGCAGATAATGACATCCGTGTCCTTCAGGTCTTCCCAGGTGCCGGAGTAGACGTGAATGCCTGCCTCAAGATCCGTAGACATGGCATGCATCATATCCAGCGCCTCACCGTGAGCGACGCCCGGCTTCGTATCAATGCACACGATCTCCGGTGCCAGATGCATCGCGACGGCGCGTGCGAGCACGGCCGAGCCCACATGACCCAGGCCAAGGATGGCTAATTTCTGCGTACGTTTCATAAATAATATCCCCTTTCCGCATGAAACCAACGGCAAAAACACGGTAAGTTCGCAGTGCCTGCTCTCTTCCTGTCCTGCTGTTGGGAACAATAATAGCACCTTAAGTCCATCCTGTCAACACTATGTATACAAAAAATTATATATTTACATTTATTTTAAATTTATAGTGTTCCATGAAATGATAAAAAGAACAGAAAGACAAACAAAGGTGCAGCAACTGTAAAAATCAGCTGCTGCACCCTGGATATTATTTCTATGAATTTCCCGGCCTGCTCTCATAGTCCTTTAACTGAACAGAGCGAGCTGGTCGCTTTCCTCCATACCATCAAGACAGCCGTGCTGGCGCAGGATCTCGATGTTCGTTTTCGAGATGCCCGTGCGTGCACGCAGGTTCTCGATGGAGGTGAACTCGCCGTCCTCGCGGGCCGCCACGATGCTTTCCGCCGCCTTGATGCCCATGCCTGAGAGACTGGAGAACGGCGGCAGCAGCGCGTCACCGTCGATGATGAACTTGTCTGCCGCCGAACGATAGAGATCGACGTACTCGCAGGTGTAGCCGCGCAGGAACATTTCCCAAGCCAGCTGCAGCACGATGAGCGTCGCGTTCTTCTTGGCATCGAGCTTGCTCTCCTTCGCCTCCGCCTCCAGCGCGTCAATCTGCTCCTTTACGAAGTCCTTGCCGCGCGCGATGACGTTCGCATCGAACTCGTCAGCGCGGATGGAGAAATAGGCCGCATAGTAAGCCAGCGGATAGTGCACCTTGCAGAACGCGATGCGGTAGGCCATCATGACGTAGGCTGTGGCGTGGGCACGCGGGAAGAGGTACTTGATTTTCTGGCAGGACTCGATAAACCAGTCGGGGATGCCGCCGTCGCGCAGCTTCTGCTCCACTTCCGGTGCGATACCGCGCCCCTTGCGCACCTTCTCCATGGTCTTGAATGACAGCAGCGGCTCGATGCCGCTGTGGATGAGGTACATCATGATGTCATCGCGCGCCGAAATCGCGTTCTTGATCGTGCACGTACCGCCGCGAATGAGGTCCTGCGCGTTGCCCAGCCACACGTCCGTGCCGTGGGAGAAACCGGAAATGCGCACGAGGTCCGAGAACACCGTGGGCTGCGTATCATCGATCATCTGCCGCGTGAACGGCGTGCGGAACTCCGGAATGCCAAAGGTACCCGAAGTCGCGCCCAGCTCGTCCGGCGTCACACCCAGTGCACCCGTGCCGTGAAAGATGGACATCGTCGCGGGGTCATCCAGCGGAATCGTCTTCGGGTCGCGATGCGTGAGGTCCTGAAGCATGCGGATGACCGTCGGGTCATCGTGGCCGAGGATATCGAGCTTGACGAGGCGGCTGGAAATCGAATGGTAATCGAAATGCGTCGTAATCGTATCGCTCGTCACATCGTTGGCCGGATGCTGGATTGGCGTGAAGAAATGTACATCCATGTTGCGCGGCACGACCATGATGCCCGCCGGATGCTGGCCCGTCGTCGACTTAACGCCCATGCAGCCGTGCGCGAGCTTGTCAATGTAGGAAATATGCTTGCGCAGCCCTTTTTCTTCGTAATATTTCTTCACATAGCCGAAGGCCGTTTTATCGGCCACGGTCTGGATGGAGCCCGCCTTATAGACGTTGTCCTTGCCAAAAAGGATTTCCGTGTATTTATGCGCCACGGGCTGATAGGTACCGGAAAAGTTCAGATCGATATCCGGCACCTTGTCGCCATCGAAGCCAAGGAACACCGCGAACGGGATATCGTGACCATCCTTGATGAGCGGCGTGCCGCAGACCGGGCAGGTCTTGTCCGGCAGGTCGTAGCCGCAGCCATAGGAACCGTCCGTGATGAAATGGCTGTACTGGCAATGCGGGCAGCGGTAGTGTGGCGGCAGCGGATTGACCTCCGTGATGCCGATCATCGTCGCGATGAACGACGAGCCGACGGAACCACGCGAACCCACCAGATAGCCGTCGCTGTTGGACTTCTTCACAAGGCGCTGCGCGATGAGGTAGAGCGGCGAGAAGCCGTGCGCGATAATCGGCTTGAGCTCCTGCTCCAGCCGGTCCTCGACGATTTTCGGCAGATTCTCGCCGTACATCTTCTTCGCACGCGCATAGGACGTCGCACGAATTTCCTCATCGGCACCAGGAATCGAGGGGGAATAGAGATCGTCCGGAATCGGCTTGAACTTCTCAATCATGTCCGCGATCTTGCGTGGATTCGTCACCACGGCCTCATAGGCCGCCTCCTCGCCGAGGTACTGGAACTCCGCCAGCATCTCCTCCGTCGTGCGCAGGTAGATGGGCGGCTGCTGGTCCGCATCCTTGAATCCCTTGCCCTTCTGGATGATCGCGCGGTAGATGCTGTCCTCGGGATTGAGGAAATGCACATCGCATGTGGCGACGAGCATCTTGCCGAGCTTTTTGGCGAGCTCTGCCACCTTCAGATTGATGGCGATGAGGTCGTCATCCGTCTGGATATCCGGAAAATTCGGGCTGCGCTTGAGGAAGTCGTTGTTGTGAATCGGCTGAATCTCGAGGTAGTCGTAGAAAGAGGCAATGCGCAGCAGCTCCTCCTCCGGCTCATGGCGCTCGATGGCCTGGATGAGCTCGCCCGCCTCGCAGGCCGAGCCGATGAGCAGGCCGTCGCGATACTCCTCGATAATCTTGCGCGGCAGGCGCGGCCGCCGATAGAAATACTTCATGTGCGAGAGTGAGACCAGCTGGTAGAGGTTGCGCAGGCCGTTGGGATTCTTCGCGAGGAAGATGATATGGTTCGCCGTCTTCTGCTTGTAGTTGTCGCCGGTCAGGTAGCCCTCCATGCCGTAGATGACCTTGATGTTCAGCTTGGCCACGCACTTCATGGCATTCGGGAACGCCTGTACGACGCCGTGGTCCGTGATGGCGATCGCGGGCCAGCCCCAGCGCTCAGCCGTCTGGATCAGGCTCTCCACCGAGTCCACGGCATCCATGTCGCTCATCGTCGTATGGGCATGGAGCTCCACGCGCTTCTCCGCCGCATGGTCCTCGCGCTGCTTCACCTCGCGCTTCGCGAGGCTGTCCACGAAGAGCACGTACTCATTCTGGTACGTATCAAAGCGCACGGAGCCGCGCACGCGCACGGCCATACCCTCCTTGAGCCGGCCGAGCACAGTCTCGAGATCTTCCTCATCGCCGTGCTTGCCGCGCTTCGGCTTGAAGAACTTCTTGCAGCTGATGCCGTTCGTCGCATCGGCGATGCAGAAGGTCAGGAGCTGCGTGCCCGTCTTGAACTTGATGGTCTTGATGCCCGAGCCCGGCCCCTCGCCGATCGTGCCTTCGAGGATGACGTTCTTCGTCTCGCCCTCCAGCTCGTCGATGGTCCTGACCTCGCCCGCCACGCCACGGCCGAAGATGAGATTGCCCGCAGCAGGCAGCACCACGGGCTGATCCAGCTGGTGCACCGGTGCTTTTTTCGCCGGCGCAGCGGCCGTCTTCGCCGCGGGCTTCCCGCCTCCCTGCGCTTTCGCCTTCGCCGCCGTCTTTTTCTCCGCGGCGATTTCCTGCCGCAGGGCGCGGCGGTACTCCGGCGTGTTCAGCGTATCCGTCGTATCTGCCTGCTGCATCTCCGCCAGCGCCTCGGCACTGGCCTCACAGCAGACGTGGCAGTGATAGCCCAGCAGCTGCTCCACGACGCCCTCGAGGCGCTGCAGCGTATCTGAGCATTCCACATATTCCTTGCCGAAGTCTCCCGGCAATTCCAGCCGGATTTCACTGCCCTTGACGACGTACTGCGAGCGCCGCAGCACCTGATAAATCGTGATGTTGTTCTCCGCCGTGCGCGCGACGACCTTGTCCCAGACCGCCTTCAGCGAGTCCGCGATATTGATGACGTCCTGATAGATATCCACATGGTCGAGCTCGCAGCGCGCTGCGATATGCGCCGCCGTGCGCGCCAGCAGCTCCTCGGGCAGGTAGACCTGTGAGACGATGGCGATCTCCCAGCTGTTCGTGGCCGCCGTGACCTCCACGTGGCGGATGGAGACCCCATGGCAGGCCGCCTGTTCCTGCTCGGTGAGCGCCATATCCTGTACCAGCTGCCAGAACATGCTCCGATGCTGCGGCACAATCTTGTATTTCTGCATGGTCTTCATCCTTTCCGCACCATTCATGCCAGTCTATTATACCTGCAAGGCCGTCCGATTGCCATAAAGTGCAAATAAAAATTCCGGCATCCTATGCCGGAGAAAAGAACAAGCGGCAACACGCAGGCATGCCATAAAACATCAACGCGACAGCCTGCTCTGCGCCTTGTCGAGGATATGGGCGGCTACCTCGTCTTTGCTGAGCAGAGGATATCTTTCCTCACTGCCGTCAGCGCCGTAGATGGTCACGCGGTTCGTCTCCGCGCCGAAGCCCGCATCGCTCTCGGCCACATTGTTGGCCACGATAAAGTCGAGATTTTTCTTCGCGAGCTTGGCCCGGGCGTAGGCCGCGACATCGCGCGTCTCCGCCGCAAAGCCAACGAGCACCTGCCTTATCTTCTTCTGCCCCAATTCGTAGAGGATGTCGGGATTGCGGACAAGGGTCAGCGTGAGCTCGCCCTCGCTCTTCTTGATTTTATGCTCCGCCACGGTGGCCGGGCGATAGTCGGCCACGGCCGCGGTCTTGATCACGATGTCCGCAGCGTCGTAGGCCGCGAGCACGGCCGCGCGCATTTCCTGCGCCGTCTCCACATCGATGCGCCGCACACCCGCAGGCGCCCTGAGGCTCGTCGGCCCTGCTATGAGCGTGACCTCAGCCCCGCGCCGCGCGGCCTCGGCGGCCACGGCGAAGCCCATGCGTCCCGTGGAGCGGTTGCCGAGGAAGCGCACGGGGTCGATGGGCTCACGCGTGCCCGCCGCCGTCACGAGCACCTTGCGGCCCGCGAGAGCCTGGCTCTGCGTGAAATAGCGCACGACCTCCGCCACGATGGCCGCGGGCTCCGGCAGACGGCCCTTGCCGCTCGTGCCACAGGCGAGATGACCGGAGTCCGGCTCGATGATGTGACAGCCGCGCTTGCGCAAGGTTTGCAGGTTCTCCTGCGTCGCCACGTTTTCGTACATGTTCGTGTTCATGGCCGGCGCGAAGAAAACGGGTGCTCTCGTCGCGAGCAGTGTCGTCGAGAGCATATCGTCGGCGAGGCCGTGCGCTGCCTTCGCGAGCACGTGCGCCGTTGCTGGAGCCACGAGCACGAGATCCGCGAGCTTCGCGAGCGCGATATGCTCGACCTGGAACGCGTGCACGGGTGCCCACATGTCACCCGCCACGGGCTGGCCGCTGATCTCGCGGAACGTCGTCTCCGTCACGAATTCCCGCGCGGCCCGCGTCATAATGACGTGCACCTCCGCACCGAGCTTACGCAGGCGGCTCACGACCTCCACGGCCTTGTAGGCCGCGATGCTGCCCGTTACGCCCATAACAATATGGCGGCCGGCGAGTTGCCCCGCCTGAGCCGCCATACTTTGGGCCTGCTGCCCCGCCACTTATTTATCCGCCTTCGCGAACGTGTAGTTGATCTCGCCCTCGGCGATTTCCTCCAGCGCGTTCGTCACGTTCTTCGGCGATTTCCGCTCCGCCTTGTTCTCCGCGCCGTCCAGCAGCTGGCGGGCGCGCTTCGCCGCGCAGACCACGAGGCCGTAACGGCTGTCCACTTTATGCATCAGCTCATCCGTGGACGGATTGACCATGCTCATCGGCTCATTTTCTTTTTTCATCTTCCAACACCTCAAATAAATCCTGATTCATATCGACGCGGCAATGCTCTGCCGTCAAAATGCTCTTGATGCGGGCCACAGCCAGCTCCACCTGATCGTTGACCACGACATATTTATACTTCAAACCTATCGCGATTTCCTTCTTCGCGTTGCCGAGGCGGTGCAAGAGTGACTCCTCCGTCTCGGACTGGCGGCCGCGGATGCGCTGCTCCAGCTCCGCCAGCGACGGCGGCAGCAGGAAGATAAAGAGCCCATCCGGGCAGCGCTGCATGACGTTCATCGCACCCTGCGTATCGATCTCCAGCAGGATATCCTCGCCCGCTGCACGACGCTCCTGCAGCTTGCCCAGCGGCGTGCCATAATAATTGCCGTAGACGTTGGCATATTCGAGGAAATCACCCTCCTGGATTTTCTGCTCGAAGGCCTCCCGCGTGAGGAAGTAGTAATTTTTGCCATCGATCTCGCCCGCGCGCGGCGCGCGCGTCGTCGCGGAAATCGAATAGGCCAGCTCCGGTGTCTCCGCCAGCAGCTTTTCGCATACCGTACCCTTGCCCGTACCCGAGGGACCGGACACCACGATCAGCATACCCTGTTTCATAATTCTGTCGCCATCTCCTTCGTCTGCTTATCGCGCATCTCCTTGCCCGCGTCCGCCGCAAAACGATTGCCCACCGTATCCGGCTGCACGGCCGAGAGGATCACGTGCCCGCTGTCCATGATGATAACCGCGCGCGTGCGCCGCCCGTAGGTGGCATCGATCAGCTGGTTGTCATCGCGCGCCTCCTGCACGATGCGCTTGATGGGCGCCGACTCCGGGCTGACGATGGCGATGAGCCGGTTCGCCGCAATCAGGTTGCCGAAACCAATGTTGACTAATTTTACATCCATCGCTCGCTCCTGCCCTTACTCTGCCCACTCACCGGTAAAGACGCACACGGCGGGGCCCGCCATGAAGACATGATTGTTCTGTGCCCACTCGACGACGAGCCTGCCGCCGTCCAGCGTGACCTCGGCCTTGCGGTCGAGCTTGCCGTTCAGCACGCCAGCCACCACCGTCGCGCAGGAGCCCGTGCCACAGGCCAGCGTCACGGCCGCGCCGCGTTCCCAGACGCGCATGCGCACATGGCTGCGGTCTTTGACCTCGACGAATTCCGTATTCGTCTTGCGCGGGAAGCGCGGGCTGTGCTCGAAATGCGTGCCCAGCTCGTAGATGGGGAATTTCTCCGCATCATCGACGAAAATCACGCAGTGCGGGTTGCCCATGGAGACGCAGGTCATCCGATAGGTCTTGCCCTCAACTTCCAGCGGCTCGTTCACCACGCGCTGCTGGCCAAAGCCCGTGACCGGAATCTCGTCGCCCGCAAGAATGGGCTCGCCCATATCGACGCGCACACCGGTCACTTTTCCATCCTTGAGCTCCATGCGCGGCACGAGAACGCCCGCGCCCGTCTCGACCGGGAACTCCGTCCGGCCATCCGTGAGACCATACTCGTAGACGTAGCGCGAGAAACAACGGATGCCGTTGCCGCACATCTCCGCCTCACTGCCATCCGTATTGAAAATGCGCATGCGCAGTGCCACATCCGGCAGCTCACTATCGAGCACGACGAGGATGCCATCGGCACCAATGCCGTAGTGGCGGTCACACATCTTTTTCGCCAGTTCACTGTAATCCGCTGATTCCTGCTCACGGCAGTCAAGCAGGACAAAGTCGTTGCCGCAGCCCTGCCATTTTGTGAATTTCATCTCAGGAGTTCCCCCTTCGGCACGGGCACGCAGAAAGCTAAGTAAAGGCTTTTCGCCCGCCCATCTGTCTTCGTTCTATCTTTATATCTTACTATGATTTGCCCCCGCGTGCAAGCACCCTCTGTCCCTGGATGCATTGCCGGATTCAGCATACTCTCACGCCTCATCAAAATATGCCCTGTCGAGCTTCTTGGGTACAAATTCCAGATGTAGGTTCATATCCAATCCGTCTGCCAGTTTTTTCAGCATATTCTGCGTGGGGTTACGTGAACCATTTTCCAGACGGCTGATGTCCCCCTGATCAATGCCCGTCCGTGTCGCCAAATCTGCCTGAGTTAAATTCTTTTCCTTACGGATGCGCACATGAGCACGAATAATATCCATCATTATCAATACAAAAACAAGCACCGTTATGGTGCCTGCCTCTTGTTATCTTCCCTGCTGCTGGCTCATCCTGTCGAGAATGTCCTTCAGCCGCTTCTGTTGCGCCTGAAGCTCCTGATAGCACTTTTCCAGTTCGTCGTGCGCCCCTTGAGCACCTGATACTGCTGGTCAGTGGCCAGCTGCTTCATCTGCTCCTTCATCATGCTGCGGGTGCCATAGATGGCTCCCGTAACATTCTGAGCCTACTGCTTCAAATACCTGGTCGAGGTCGCTGACGCCGAAAAACTCGCGCGTAGTGTACAGCAGAAGCGAAATCAAAAGGCCCTGGATGAGAAGAGGAAAGTCTCTCACGAGGCTGTTATCCGAGGTGAATGCCTTCATGTACTATTAGATATGCAGTTCTTCGTACAATTTTTGACGGTATGCTTTATCTGCGGCTGCTTTTTTTGCATCATCATTGCGCCCGTCAGCGTAAAGGCGCTGCATAAGAGTTGCAAAACGCTCCTCTCCGATTTCCTTGCCACGCGCTTCACCACGCGCTTCACCACGCGCTTCGCCACGCGCTTCACCACGCGCTTCTGCTGCATTCATACCAGAGTTATAGTCCATGATAGCCATTTGACGATTGACGTATCGCAGGGTTTCTTCTGGATTCTTGAAAAAGGTGCCGGTTGCCGCATAGGCGTCCCGGATGGCAGCTTCACTCATGGCCAATTCCTCCTTCTCCTGCTCGTTCAGCTGATTGGCGAAATAAGCCAGCCAACGTTCCATCTTGGTCATTTTTCCTACAGGTTTGTTGACGAATTTCGGGATCTCCAGAAAATGCAGTTCCATATCCCGGTTCAGACGTTCGCCGGTTTTGATGTTATAAATGCTGTACATCGCATGCGGGTCTGCCTGGGTAAACAGGTTGAACGCAAGGATGTTTATGGTGATTGCCGGGCGCAGCACGGCATAATCCTGCCCGCTAACGATTCCAAGCAGGTAGAGTTGCGACCAATAATAGAGCGTACGGCGTTGCATGTTTTGGTAGTTGATAACCTGTACTTCTACATCAACGAACTCACCGGTATCGAGCTCACAGGCTACGTCAAGACGCGTAAGCTTGCCACCATCATTCTGCGGTATCTGCTCCGTGGGGCGAAAGGTCAGATCCTTGATGACATGCCCCAGCGATTCCTCCAGCACAGCATTCAAAAAGTCCAGCGTAATCTGCTTACGCTCATCCTTGCCGAAGATAAACTTGAACAGCACGTCATTCATCGGGTTGATACGGTGCGCCTGTAAATCCGCAAGAATATGTTGATTAAGCTCATCGTCTGACATGGGATGTCTCTCCTATCTGCATTATTTTCCTGCCTCTATTATACCATTGGAACCGCAGATGCTCAATATAAAAGCAGGCACCTCATCTTCGAGATGCCTGCCTCGTATTATCTTCCCTGCTGCTGGCTCATCCTGTCGAGAATGTCCGTCAATCGCTTCTGCCCGAGTTTCTCTTGACTCTGATTTTCTGTGCGGCGACAATCGTGCCAAACGCTAAGCTATCCCCGTACCGCCGATTTATGATATACTAGACGGAGTGCTTTCCCGCACGATTCCATCATAAACAACATAAAAAGGAATGAACGTTATGAGTCTTGACGGTTTCTCCATGCGCCCGCTGGTGCGCGAGCTGAACGCTGCCCTCGCGGGCGGCCGCATCGATAAAATCACCCAGCCGAACAAGCAGTCGGTCATCCTCTCCGTGCGCCAGCCGGGGCAGAACTACCTGCTGCACATCTCCATCAATTCGCAGAATCCGTCTGCGCACCTGCTGGAAAAAAATATGGAGAACCCGCCCGAGCCGCCCGTCTTCTGCATGGTATTGCGCAAGCAGCTCGAGACGGGGCGCATCGCAGGCATCCGCCAGCACGGCCTCGACCGCCTGCTGCTCATGGACGTGGACTCCCTCGCAGGCGGCGGCAAAATCATCACCAGGACGCTCGTACTCGAGCTCATGGGCAAGTACAGCAACATCATCCTCGTGCAGGACGGCATGATTCTCGATGCCCTGCGCAAGATTGGCACGAATAACAGCCGCGTGCGCACCGTGCTGCCGGGGGACAGCTACATGCTGCCGCCGCAGCAGGATAAGCTCGACGTGCTCGCGGGCGATATGGACGAAATCATGGCGCGCATCGCCGCCGACCCGGAGCAGCGCCTCGACAAGGCCATCCTCGGTGCCTGCATGGGCTTCGGCCCCGTGACGGCCAAAGAAGTCTGCTTCGGCGCGGGCCTCGCGCCCTCGACGCGCCTGCACGTGCTGGAGGCCATCGACCTCCAGGCCGTGAGGCAATCCCTGCAGGAGGTCGCGGCCGCCGCGAATGCCGAGCCTGCAGAGCCCATGCTGCTTTTAGACCACGCGCAGAATGGCAAAGTGCTCGCCATGAGCGCCTTCCCGCTCCACTACCTGCCCGATGCCATCGCGCTCACCTTCCCCAGCCTCAGCGCGATGCTGGAAAAGGCCGACAGCCTCATGGGCTCCTATGTGCTGCCGGATAAGGACCGCTTCCAAAAGCTCGTGAAGAACGAAAAGAACCGCGCCGTGAACAAGCTCCGGAAACTCGACGAGGAAATTGCCGCCGCCGGGAATGCCGGGGAATGGAAGGTGCGCGGCGACAACCTCATGACCTATCACTACCAGTATCGGGACCGCGCCGACAAGGAAATCACCGTGCCCAATATCTACAGCGAGACGGGCGAGACCATCACGATTCCCCTCGACCAGCGCTATACGCTCGTGGAGAACATGCAGGCCTGCTACAAAAAATACGACAAGCTCAAGCGTGCCCAAAGCCTGCTCCGCGAGCAGCGCGCGGCCTGCGAGGCAGATATCGACTACCTCGCGAGCATCGAGACCTCGCTCCGCTCCTCCAGCAGCCTCGCTGAAATCGCCGAGATCCACAACGAGCTCGTGGCCAGCGGCTACCTGCAGGAAAAGCCGAAGCGCAAGAACAACGACAAGCCCGCCAAGCCGTTCAGATTCACGGCCCCCGGCGGCGCCACGATTCTCGTGGGCAAGAACAACTACCAGAACGACCAGCTGACCACCAGGACGGCCAGCTACAACGACACCTGGTTCCACACACAGAAAATCCCCGGCTCCCACGTCATCCTGCGCAATGGTGGCGCGCCCCTAAGCGACGCCGACATCGACATGGCCGCGAGCCTCGCCGCCTACTTCAGCCAGGCGCAGGGCGGCTCGGGCATTCCCGTAGACTACACGGAAGTACGCTATGTGAAAAAGCCCTCAGGTGCCAGGCCCGGCTTCGTGATCTTCACGAACCAGAAGACGCTCTACGTCACGCCGGACGAAAAGGAGATGCAGGAACTGCTCGCCCGGCAGGCCTGATCGCCTCTCCGCTGAGCCAAAAAGCTAACAAAAATGCTGTCGCAGCACGATGTGCCGGGACAGCATTTTTACTTTATTTCTTTTCATCCTGTGCTGCCCTGAACGCAGCAGGCAACCTGTCAACGCGGTAGAACAGGACATAGAAGACATCGCCGAAATGAGCATGGTGCACGATGCGCCCCACCGCAACGACGCGGCAAAGACGGCCGTCTGTCCGGCGAATCCGATAGGCATAGTAGCGCTCCGGACTATCCTCGGCTGTGCCATTTTCCTGCATCAGCCTGGCCTGCTGCCATACCCGTGGAGCATCTGGTTCATAGATGAAGTCCTGCCAAAACTTTCCCACGATTTCGTTGCCGCTTTCATAGCCTGCGATGTGCGCCAGTTCATCGTTGGCAAACAGGATTTCACTGCTCTTCATCATCGCGTAGGTCACGAGGATACCGGCGGGCAGGCCCTTCGTGAGGTCGTTGATGTTGAAGCCCATCTTATTGCGCGTCTCGGAGGCCAGGTTGGCCTGATAATGGCAACAGTGCTCCTCACGGTTCAGCTTGGCGTGATAGACCGCGATATCGGCCTTGCGCCCCAGGTCGGCGGAGCTACTGGCCTGCTCGGGGTACTCGGCATAGCCGAGGCTGAGGGCAAAGGCGTAATCCCTGCCCGCATAGGTGAAGCTGTGTGCCCGCTGGGCAAAGTCCTGCAGCGCCTGCTCGCCTTCGGCCAGCGTCACGGGCAGCAGCAGCGCGAACTCATCGCCGCCGCTGCGCCCCGCCACGCCGTCGAACGGCACGGCGAGCTCCTGCAATTCCCGCGCGAGCTGCTTCAGCAGCTCATCCCCCGCCGCGTGGCCGTAGAGGTCGTTAAAGCTCTTGAACTCATTGACATCGATGACACTGAGCAGGATATGCTCAGCCTCCCGGAACATCTCCCGCTCCGCCTCTTCAAAGCCACGGCGGTTGTAAATCTGCGTCAACGGGTCGATATTGGATGCCCGCTCCAGCATATCATTCTTCTGGTTCAGCTTGATGACATTCTGCCGCAGCATGGAGACCAGCACGGCCACGAGCAGCAGCACGAAGGTCATGACGACAAGCAGCGGCATGAAAATCCAGCCGTTCTCCATCTCGACCTGCAGCTGCCAGGTACGGCCGTACATATTCGTCTGCACGGTGACCGGCTCCAGGAACTTGCCCTTTACCTTGCGGGCCAGCGTCTCTGTCCCGGCGTCCGTGACCTCGCTCAGCTCATAGTCGAAATGATGCTGCGTGAGCTCCGTCAGCCGCGAGCGTTCCAGCAGGCGATCCACATTCATCGCGATGACCGTGAAGCCCCAGAACTGGTCCGGATACTTCGTATTGCCCAGATAGACCGGCTGACGGATCAGCAGTCCCTGCACATCGTGGCGGAACCCCACGGGCCCCAGCATGCGCGTGAAATGATGCTGGCTGTCGAAGGCAGCCTGATCCCGCCAGTCCGGATTCTGGAAGAAATGAACCTTGCAGTCGGCCATGCGCTCGGCCGGATACGCGTACTCGACATGTCCCTGCGGTGCCAGCAGCGCCGCATAGATGGACGGATTCTGCGTGACGATGACGCGCGCCATGTAGTCGAAATTCTTCAGCTCACCATCGGACTCATAGACGAGCATGGACAGCATGCGCGCCGAATCAAAGCCCGTCTGCATCTCGCGGCTCACGGAGATGAGGTACTGCTCCGCCTGCCGCTGCGCCTGTTCGCGGGCACTCCTTGCCGTGTACCAGGCCGTAGCCGATACGGCGATGATCGTAAAGATCAGGCCTGCGACCAACACCTTCAAATCACAAAAGCGAACGGAACGCTGCAAAAAGTCCGTTTCCTGTTGTGAGTACACGCTGCTCACCACACATTCTCCCTGCCTGCTGCCAGTACCCCCGGCATATCCCAAAGGGTCAAAAGTTTACTGCTGAATCTCGCGGATGACGACTTTCTCCGAACCATCCGTGCCCTGCAGCTGTACGCTGACAACTTCCCGTGACGAAGTCGGCACATTCTTGCCGACGAAATCGGCCCGGATGGGCAGTTCACGGTGACCGCGATCGATGAGTACGGCCAGCTGGATGGCTTTCGGCCGCCCCATATCGATGAGGGCATCGAGGGCCGCGCGGATCGTGCGCCCCGTGTAGAGCACATCATCCACCAGCACGACCGTCTTACCTGTGATGTCCACGGGCAGCTCCGTCGGATGGACGATGGGCTGATAGGCCAGCATGGAGAGGTCATCGCGGTAGAGCGTGATATCGAGCACGCCCACGGGCGGGCGTTTTCCCTCGATCTTGCTGATGGTCTCCGCCAGCCGCTCTGCGATGGGCACGCCGCGCGTGCGAATGCCGACGATGACGATGTTCTCCACGCCCTTGTTGCGCTCGACAATCTCGTGCGAGATGCGCACAAGCGCCCGGCGGATGCCATCGGCATCCATGAGGATGGTCTTATCCGTGAGTACTGGCATAGAATTGCTCCTTTCTCGTTGCGCGATGGAACCATCCGTTCCTATCAGCTATGGTACTTTTTCTGGCGGTCGCGCAGATAGCGCAGGATAGCCGCCATATCCTCAGGCAGCGGCGCCTCAAAGGTCATGACCTCTCGCGTCACAGGATGCGTGAGCGTCAGCGTCAGTGAATGCAGTGCCTGCCCCTGAATGGCAAAGGGGCGCTTGCGCGGCCCGTATTTCGGGTCGTTGACGAGGGGATGGCCGATGCTCGTCATGTGCACGCGGATCTGATGCGTACGCCCCGTCCCCAGTTTGCACTCCACATAGGTGTAGTCGCCGAAGCGCTCCAGCACGCGGAAATGCGTGACGGCCGGCTTGCCATGCTCGCGCACGATGGCCATGCGCTGGCGATCCGTCGGATGGCGGCCGATGTCGCCCTTGATGACGCCTGCCTCCTCCACGATGTTGCCGTAGACGATGGCGCGATAGACGCGGTGCGCCGTCTTCGTACGAATCTGCTCCGCCAGATCGAGATGAGCCTGATCGTTCTTCGCACAAACCATGACCCCCGAGGTATCCTTATCGAGACGATGCACGATGCCCGGCCGGATGACGCCGTTGATGCCCGAAAGGTCGTGACAGTGATGCAGCAGCGCATTGACCAGCGTGCCATGATACACCCCCGCCGCCGGATGCACGACCATGCCGCGCGCCTTGTTCACGACGATGATGTCGGCATCCTCGTAGAGAATGTCCAGCGGGATGTCCTCTGGCTCCACGGCGAGTGCCTCCGGCTCGGGCAGGGTATAGGCGACTTTCTCGCCCGCCGTGAGCTTCCAGCTGCCCTTCCGTACTTTTCCGTCCACCGTGACCTGACCGGCCGCGCAGAGCTTCTGCACATGGGCGCGGGTGAGATCCTGCTCCTGCGCCGTCACGAAGACATCCAATCTCTTGCCCGCCCAGTCCACCGGGCAGATTGCGCTCCTTTCTGCTGTCACTTTGTCTCGTCTGCCTCCTTCATGCGGAAAATGATGGCGTAGATCATGCTGCCCACGCCGCCGACGATGGCAATGTCCGCCACATTGAACACTGGCCAGATGCGGAAGTCAAAGAAATCCACGACGTAGCCGAGCTGTACGCGGTCGATCATATTGCCCACCGCCCCTGCCAGCATCGCGATGCAGCCATAATGCAGCCAGGGCGACGACGAGCGCAGGCGCGGGTAATAATGCAGGAAAACGGCGATGAGGAAAAGGCCCGCCAGCACGAAGAACCAGCGCTGATGCGCGAGGATGCCGAAGGCCGCCCCGTAGTTCTGCACGTAGGTGACATGGAAAATGCCCGGCAGCACCGGGATGCTCTCCGCCGGCAGCATCGTGCCCGTGATGGCCGCCTTGCTCAGCTGATCCACCACGAGAATCAGGGCTGCGAAAATCAGGGCCGCCACGCGTTCAGCCCTCCTGCGGTGCATGCTGTGCGCCACCGGCCTGCTGGCCGTTCTTCCTGACCGCCTCGCGCAGGCCTTTGGCCTGGTCGTCATCGCTGGCTGGCGCCTGCGCAGCCGCTTTCTGGCTGTCCGCTTTAGCGGCCGGCGGCTCCGTCTGCGGTGCCGGCTGGGCCTGCGGGGCGGGCTGCGGCGTCATATGATGCGGCAGATGCTCGATATTGCCCTTGACCGTATCGAGCTCGTCTTCCAGCATGCGCTGCATACGCTGCAGGAACTTCCCCTTTTCATGGGACAGGCGGTCATACTCCGAGATGATCGCATGCAGCTGGTCCGTAGCCGAGGCAATTTTCTCCTTGATTTTTGCATCCGTCTCCGCCTTGACCTTCTCGGCGCTCAACTCCGTCTCGCGGCGCATGTTCTGGCATTCCTTCGCCGCGTTTGCGAGCTGCTGCTCCGCGTTCTCCCTGGCGTTGGTCGTGACTTCCTCCGCCGTCTTCTGCGCGACGAGCAACGTATCCTTGAGGTTCTTCTCCAGCTTCTGGTACTGCGCGAGGCTCTCCTTCTGTTGCGCCACCTCATTCTTCAGACGCTCGTTCTCGCGATAGAGCCGCTCGTAGTCGTTCACGACCTGATCGAGGAAATCGTCGATTTCATCCTCGTTGTAGCCGCGGAAACTCCGCTTGAATTCCTTGTTGTGAATATCCATTGGTGTAAGCATGATGTCACCCTGTCCCATTGGTAAAATTCCGTAGATTTTCTAAATTTCGTAAATCGGTAAGCGAAGAAGGCCTGCCTCACAAGTAGCGTTTGAGCACGACAACCGTGCGCCCCTTCTTCGTCTGGCCGCGCACCTCGGCGACCTCCAGCCTTCCCCGGCCGCGCAGCGAAAGCACATCGCCCTCCTTGATCGTGCGCGAAGCGCTCTTCACGGGCTGCCAGTTCAGCTTCATCTTATCCGCCGCGATATCACTGGCCGCGCGGCTGCGCGAGCAGCCGAAGCCCGAGGCCGCGATAGCATCGACGCGCAGCGAGGCCACGGTCGCGCGGATCTCCTTGCAGCGTTCCTCCTTCGGCGCAATCGTATCGAGACCTGTTTCCTGCACCTCGACGCCGACGGCGCCGATGCGCAGGAGATTCTGCAGCAGATAGTCGGCCAGATTGCGATCGCAGAGGATCTTCACGCTGTCGTTCGTCACGAGCAGGTCGCCCAGCCGGTCGCGCTCGATGCCGAGACTCATGAGCGAGCCCAGCACATCGCGGTGGCTGAGGCGGGCGAACTGCCCGTTCCAGTGCGCCTCGACGCAGGCGATATCGAAGCCCGGTGGCGTGCCGGGGAAATCCTCGTGCACGAACATCGCGCGCTGGCGCTCCGCGCCGGTGTAGCCGCCGTCGAAGTCCACGCGCAGGCGCTCGTAGTTTGCAGCCACGGTCTCGGCGATTTCCTGCCCGAAAGGGTCGAGGAAGCCGCTGAGGCGGAACTTCTGCGAGCGCAGCACGGCTTCGGCCGCATCGGCCAGTTTGACGACAGTCTCCTCGCCTTCCGTGCCTTTATAGAAACGAATTAATTTTTCTCTTTGTTCACTTGCCATAAGTTATTTCTTCCCCAGCTCCCTGGATTTTTCCGTGGCGGCCAGCACCGCGTCGATAAGCGCGCCGCGCAGGCCCTGCTGCTCCAGCACACGCACGCCCGCAATCGTCGTACCGGCCGGGCTCGTCACCTGATCGCGCAGCACATCGGGATGCTTGCCCGTCGCGAGCACCATCTTCGCCGCGCCGAGCAGCGTCTGTGCCGCGAGCTTCGTGGCCACATCGCGCTTCAGCCCGGCAGCCACGCCGCCGTCGGAGAGCGCATCGATCATCAGGAAGCCATAGGCCGGGCCGCTGCCCGAGAGGCCCGTCACGGCATCCATCGCCGCTTCCTGGACCTGCACGGCCTCGCCAGCTGCCGACAACAGTTCCTGCACGACCGAGGCATCCCCCTTCGTCGTGCGCTTGCCGCAGGCGTAGGCGGACATGCCCGCACCGACGGCCAGCGGCGTATTCGGCATCACGCGCACCACGGGCTGTCCCGGGAAATTCTGCTCCAATGCAGAGAGCGTCAGCCCGGCGACGATGGACACCACGATGGTGCCCGGCCGCACAAACCCCTTCACCTCATCCATGGCCGCCTGCGCGACCTGTGGCTTGATGGCCAGCACGAGCACATCCATCTCCGCCGCGAAGCTCTCCGCACCCACCATGGCGTTGACGCCATACTGATTGCGCAGTGCCTCGCAGCGCGACTGCTTGTGATCGGAAATATAGATATTGTCGGGCTTCACGACCTGCTGACCGGTGATGCCTGCTGTCAGGGCCTCGGCCATCGCACCGCCGCCGATAAAGCCAACGGTTAAATCCTCCATGGGCTTTTCCTCCTGCCTGCTTTAAGGAAACGCTGTTTAAAGCATCCTTGTTTCCTTTAATCCTCTTTCTTCAGCCAGTCCAGATCGGACGCGAACTTCTTTTCCTTTTCCGTATAGGAAACATTGACGTTGCTGGGCGCGCAGAGATAGACGTTATGACCGACCTTCTTGATATCGCCATCGAGCGCATAGGTCGTGCCCATGGCGAAATCGATGATGCGGTTGACGTCTGCGGGATCCGTGTGCTCAAAGTTGATCACGACCGGCTTGCGCTCCCGCAGGTTGTTGGCCACGAGCGGGGAATCGTCGAAGTTCTTCGGCTCGATGACGACGACCTTCATCTTGTAGTTCGTGACCACATTTTCCTTGCTGTTATTGCTGTTCTGCGATGGATGGAAATTCACGACGTTGTGGTGCTCCTTGTTCTCCTGCATATGCCTCTTCGCTGCCTCTCGTTCCTCTGCTTCCTGACGTTCCAGATCATCCAGTCTGGCCTCTTCTTCGGCCAGCTTGCGCTCCTCCTCGCTGTCCACGAGGCCGATCTTGCCGCAAATTTTATCGATAACGCTCATTCCTGCCACTCCTCAATATTGCCGCGGACCAAATATGGCCGTGCCCACTCGTACGATATTAGCCCCTTCTTCCACTGCAATACGATAATCATGGGTCATACCCATTGATAAATATTTTATATTCGACGCGGGCAGGGGAATCTCCTTTACCTTTTGGAAAATTTCATACATTTCATGGAACAGCGGTCGGCACGCCTCCACATCCTCATAGTTCGGCGCGATGCACATGAGACCCACGAGATGCAGATGCGGCAGGCTGTCCACGAGCTCCAGCATTGGCCGCAGGTCTTCCTTGTAGACGCCCGACTTGCTCGCCTCTTTCGCGAGGTTGACCTGCACGAGCACGTCCTGCACCTTGCCCAGCTTGCCGGCTTCCTTATCCAGCGCACGGGCCAGATGCGGCGTATCCACCGAATGGATGAGGCTGAAATACTTCACCGCGTATTTGGCCTTGTTCGTCTGCAGGTGGCCGATGAGGTGCCAGGTCACGTCGCGGTCCAGCACATCGTATTTGCCCATGGCCTCCTGGATGCGGTTCTCACCCACATCCGTCGCCCCGGCATCGATGGCCTCGCGCATGGCCGCCACATCGTGGTTCTTCGTCACGGCCACGAGCTGCACGGGCGCATCCTTGAGCACGCGCGTGCGGCGCGCCTTCGCCGCCTCGATCTCAGCCATGACCTGATGGAAATTTTCTGCTATCATGATGCACACATCTCCTGGAATTAACGAGCAATATCAACGCAGCGCAATCACGGCGCCGAGTCGTCCCGTACGGCCGCCATCCGCACGATAGGAAAAATACCACTTGTGCTGGCAGGCCGTGCAGGTGTCGGCGCGGTCAATATTCGCCCGCGGCACGCCCGCATCGAGCAGCGCCTGCATGTTGGCCTGCCAGAGATCCACATGCGGCTTGCCATCCTGCTCATGGATAATCTCCTGCTCATGGCCGGGGAAAGCCGCCGCGAACTTCGCGGCCACATTCTCTCCCACCTCGTAGCAACAGGGGCCGATGGCGGGGCCGATGCCCACGAGCAAGTCCGTGGGGTCTGTGTCGAACTCCTGTTCCATCCTGAGCACAGTCGCCTGCGCGATGCGCCCCACCGTGCCCTTCCAGCCCGCATGGGCGATGCCCACGGCGCGCTTCTCCGTGTCGACGAAAAGGATGGGCGTGCAATCAGCGAAGCAGAGCAGCAGCGGCAACCCCGGCTCATTCGTGATCAGCGCATCCGTCTGCGGGATGCAGTCGCCGTACTCCTTCGCGCCGCGGCCAGACTCATCTTTTCCCACGCGCGCCACGTGGATGCCATGCACCTGCTCGGGCGTCACGAGCTGCTGCGCATTCAGGCCGATGGCCGCGAGGAAACGCCGCCGGTTTTCCCAGACCCTATCGGCATCATCCTGCACATGCAGGCCGAGGTTCAACGAGTCATATTTCCCCGTGCTCGCGCCGCCCAAGCGCGCCGAGATACCATGTATTGCCACGTCTTCGGGGAACGAATCGAAGCGTCCCCGCCAGATATTCTTTTGCAAATGGTCCAGCACATAGCTCATGGCCATCCTCCTTATCTTTACGAATTCAACAGACGCCGCAGCGATGACAGCCAGGGAAGCAGCGCAACGTCGGCTTCATGGCCGCCGCCTTCTGCAGTTCGTCGCGGATATATGTCTTCATGAAACCCATGTCGAGGTGATCCCATGGGAAGACCTCGCTGAGCGGGCGCTCGCGGTAGAGATAGAATGCCGGGTCGAGCTTCAGCTCCTTCATGGCCCGCTTGAACGCCTTGCTGCCGCCCATTTCATGGGCGCGCAACAGCGCCTCGCCCACGCGCCGGTCGCCACGCGCGATCACGCCCTGGATGTAGGCTTCCTTCGGCGACTCGATGTTGACGATCATGTGCTTGCGCTTGCGCAGTGACTGTTCCAGCCTTTTCAGCTGCTTCGTCACCAGCTTGCGCTCGCCCATGGGCAACCACTGGAACGGCGTGAAGGGCTTGGGGATGAACGGGTTCACGGAGAGCGTCAGCGTGCCCTTACTTCCCTTGCCCTCCATGTAATCCTTGACGCGGTTCGCGAGGTCGTTGATGCCGTCGATATCCTCCTCGCGCTCATAGGGCAGGCCGACCATGATGTAGAGGCGGAAATTCCTGATGCCCGCCGCGACGCCGAGATCGATGGAGTGAAAGAGATGTTCCTCCTCGATGCCCTTGTTGATCACGGAGCGCATGCGTGAGGTGCCCGCCTCCGGAGCCAGCGTCAGCGTGCGCAGGCCGCTCTGCGCAAGGGAATCCACGAGCTCCGACGTCACGGAGTCCGCGCGGAACGAGGCCACGGACATCGTGAGTCCCTCGCCGAGGATAAAGCGGCAGAGCTCATCGACCTCGGGATAGTCCGAGATGGCCGCGCCCATGAGGCCGACTTTCTTGCCGTACTGCTTCGCCTCGCGCACCTCCTGCTCCACCACGGCTAGCGAGCGGTTGCGCGGCACGCGGAAGCAATAGCCCGCCATGCAGAAGCGGCAGTGGCGGCCGCAGCCGCGCGCCGTCTCGATGAGGTAGAAGTTGAACTCCGTATCGTCCGTCACCACGACGGTATGCGCGGGCCACTGGTCGAGATCCTTCACGTACTGCCGATGCACGACGGCCGGTACATCATCAGCCGTTGGCAGGACCTCCGCCACCGTGCCATCCTCATGGTAGGACACCTGATAGAGCGAGGGCACGTAGACGCCCGGCACCTGCGCGAGGCGATGCAGCAGCGTCTCCTTGTCCGCGCCGTCGCGCAACGCCTGCTGGTACGTATCCATGAGCGCCGGCATGACGACTTCGCCCTCGCCGATGATGAAGGCATCCACCACGGCGGCCAGCGGCTCCGGATTGAACGTCGCGCAGGGCCCGCCCGCGATCACGAGCGGGTCGCGCTCGCCGCGCTCCGCCGCCCGCAATTTGATCTTGCTCTGGCTGAGCATCGCCAGGAGGTTGAAGTAGTCCATCTCGAAGGAGAGCACGAAGGCCAGCAGCGGGAACTCATAGAGAGGCGTCTGCGTCTCCACCGTCATCACGGGGGTGCCCGTCGCCTCGTAGCGCGCCTGCTCCTGCCTATCCGGCTGGAAGGCCCGCTCGCAGGCGACATCGCCGCGCCGGTTCAGCAGATCATAGATGACATGCAGGCCGAGGTTCGACATGCCGACGTAGTAGGAATTCGGGTAGACAAGCGCGCAGCGGGTCCGCGTGCCCGCAGGGAAGATATAGTAACCCTGCTCAGCCGCCAGCCGCTGCTGCAGCTTTTTCCGCAATGCCCAGTCCACGCAATCCCTCCCCGCTCAGCGTTTCTTTTCTTCCTGCTCTTTAGTCTGCTGCAAGTCCTTGAGTTCCTCCAGAAAATTGCCGATGTCGTCGAACTTGCGGTAGACAGAGGCGAAGCGGATATACGCCACGCCATCGAAAGTCTTCAGCTTCTTCATCACGAGCTCGCCAATATCCGACGAAGGCACTTCCTGGACCATCGTATTGCGAATCTCGCGCTCGACTTCATTCACCAGCGCATTGAGCCTTTCCATCGAGATATTGCGCTTCTGGCACGAACGGATGAGGCCCTGCAGAATCTTCTCCCGCTTGAAGGGCTCGCGGCGGCCATCATGCTTGACCACCATGAGCGGCAGCTTCTCGATGACCTCATACGTCGTGAAACGGCGGCCGCAGGCCGGGCACTCGCGGCGGCGGCGGATGGTCGCACCGTCCTCTGCGGCGCGCGTGTCCACCACGCGGCTGTCCGGATGCCTGCAATAGGGACAATTCATGCTTTGGGCCTCCTTTGCTGCCGCCGCTGCTTTCCTTGTGGCGGCTGTTTTTTCTTTGCCTTTGCGTTTCTATGTACGCCGGGCTTCGCCTTTGCCGGCTGCTTCCCCTGCGCAGCGTGCGTGCCCGATGCAGTATGCTTCTCCGGCCTTACGAGGCATTTGGGCCCGTAGCCGATCAGATCCTCGCGGTGCGCCAGCCGCAGTGCCTTACGCACGATGGGCTGGTTCTTCGGCAGCCAGAACTGCATGAGCGCCCGCTGCATGAGTTTTTCCTCATAGCTCTTGGCACACCAGACCTTCTCGCCCGTGAGCGGGTCGAGCCCAGTGTACCACATGCAGGTTGAGAGCGTGCCCGGCGTCGGGATGAAGTCCTGCACCTGCTGCGGATGGTAACCCATGTCGCGGATGAACTCCGCCAGCTCCACGGCGTCGCTGAGCTCGCAGCCCGGATGGCTCGACATGAAGTACGGCACGAGGTACTGCTTCTTGCCCAGCTTCTCGTTGATGCGCTGGAACCTCTTCACGAAGGAAAGGTAGACCGCGCGGTCCGACTTGCCCATGCAATGCGTCACGCGGTCCGTGATGTGCTCGGGCGCGATCTTCAGCTGACCGCTCACGTGATATTTGCAAAGTTCCTCGAGGAAATCATCATGAGCCAGCATCAGGTAATCGAAGCGGATGCCCGAGCGCACGAAGACCTTCTTCACGCCCGGCAGGGCCCTGAGCTCCCTCAGCAGCTGGATGTAGTCGCTGTGGTCCGCCACGAGGTTGCGGCAGGGAATCGGCGACAGGCATGGCTTGCCGCGGCAGGTGCCGCGCTCCAGCTGTCCGTCGCAGGACGTGCGCCGGAAGTTCGCCGTGGGACCGCCCACATCGTGAATGTAGCCCTTGAAGCCCGGCATTTGCGTGAGGATTTTCGCCTCGCGCAGGATGGATCGGTGACTGCGGCGCTGGATGATACGCCCCTCATGCGAGATAATGGCGCAGAAATGACAGCCGCCGAAACAGCCGCGATGGCTCACGAGGCTGAACTGCACCTCACGGATGGCCGGCACACCGCCGTCCTTTTCGTAGATCGGATGGTAGGTGCGCATATAGGGCAGGTCGTAGATGGCGTCCATGCCCGCCTCATCGAGGGGCATGGATGGCTTGTTCTGCACCACGCACCACTCGTCGTTCTGCTGGGCGAGCCGCCGCCCGCGGATGGGGTCCTGCTCCAGATATTCCAGCTTAAACGCGGCCGCGAACTGTTCTTTGCTCGTCTTCACTGCCTGATACGACGGCAGTGCCTCGTAGTCCCAAACATAGTCGAAATTCGGCACACGGTAGCAGGTGCCCTGCACGTCCTGGATGTTCTCCACGGCCACGCCCTGCTGCAGATTCGCCGCGATCTCGACGATGGCCCGCTCCCCCATGCCGAAGATAAGCAAATCCGCCATGCTGTCCACGAGGATGGAGCGGCGCACCTCATTCGACCAGTAATCGTAGTGCGCGAAACGGCGCAGGCTGGCCTCGATGCCGCCGAGGATGATGGGTACGTCCGGATAGAGCTCCCGCAGGCGGTTGCAATAGACGATGGTCGCCCGCTCAGGGCGACAGCCCGCGCGCCCGCCCGGCGAATAAGCATCATCGTGGCGCACCTTGCGCGCCGCCGTATACTTATTCAGCATCGAGTCCATATTGCCGGCAGAAACAAGAAACCCCAGCCGGGGCTTACCCAGACGATTGAAGTCCCGGGTTGAATGCCAGTCAGGCTGGGGGATGATACCCACTTTATAGCCGTGCGCCTCCAGCACGCGGCAGATGATGGCCGGGCCAAAACTCGGATGATCCACATAGGCATCGCCGGAGATAAAGACAAAGTCCAGCTGCTCCCAGCCCCGCGCGGCCATATCCTCCCGGCTGATGGGTAGAAATGCTTGCATCAATTATCCTTCGTAAACGTCTTTTCCTCGACCTGGCCGGTCTTGCCGACCTTGCCCATGTCCTTGCCATTTACCGTCACGGAAGCGGCACCGGCATCGCCGAAAGTGATGACCATCTTGTCATCAGCCTTCCACTCCATGCTCTTGCCCTTCTCGATGGTGCCCTCATAGATGGTCTTGCCATCGGCCTTGACGGACGTCCAGCAACGGTTCGAGAACTCGGCCCTGACCTCGACGCCCTCGGACTTCTTCTCCGGCGCGGCTGCCGGGGCCTGCTCCTGCGGCGCGGGCTTAGCCGCCTGCTGCGTCTTTGGGGCCTGCGGTGCCGGTGCCTGCTGATCATCACTGCTCAGCAGGAAGAACGCCCCCGCGCCCACGACGATCACGACGACGAGCGCCAGCAGCATGTTCTGGCGGCGATGCGCCGCATTGACCCGCTGCTCGAAGTCCGCCCCCGTGGAGAAACTGCTGCCGTAACTCTGTTTGCGTCGCGGTGCCGGCTGGCGCGGCTGCGGTGCCGGCTGGCGCGGCTGCGGTGCCTCACGCTCCACCGTCTGCTGCGCCGCCCGCGCCTTCTCTTCATCGGCTTTGGCCTGTTTCTGGGCCGCAAGCTTCTCCGGATTATTCTCCTGCATGTACTGCTTCACCAATGCATTGGCGTCCAGCTTGAGGAAATTCGCATAGCTGCGGATAAAGCCCTTCGTGTAGGCCTCGCCCGGCAGTTTATCGAATTCGCCTTTTTCAATACTCTCTATATAAAGGGCACGGATACTCGTGCCTTTCTCTATATCCTTAATGGTGAGATTCTGTTTTTCGCGTTCCTGACGCAGCGCATCGCCTGTCATGATGCTAAACGACCTCCTGCTTAGTTAAAATTCATAAAATAATATCTTCACTTGTAACATTATACACAAAAAGGGCACGAGAGTAAACCTCCCGCGCCCTTCGCGCAATAAAAACCGTTATTCCAACAGCAAAGCCCGATGCAGCGCCTGCTGCATGACCTGCAAATCCGGCTGGACACCGGTCCAGTAATGCAGCGAAGCCGCTCCCTGACCGGCCAGCATATATTCACCATTCAGCGTCCGGTGGCCGTGCTCACGCGCCTGCCGCAGGAAGAGCGTTTCCTCCGGCGTGTAGATAATGTCATAGACAAAGGCAGTGGGCAGTACCGCCTGCCAGTCGACGGGCGGTGCCGCATCCACCTTCGGGGCCATCCCCAAAGGCGTCGTATTGATGAGCAGGTCAGCCTCGCCCAGCGCCTGCTGAAAAAGCTCGCTATGCCACTCAGCCGTCACGACTGCGCCATAGGCCGCAAAGTCTTTGGCGAGCGGCGCAATCTTCGCGGGGTTGCGCGCACCGATGGTCACGCGGGACGCGCCGTGCTGCAGCAGTCCCCAGATGACCGCGCGCGCCGCGCCGCCACCACCCAGCATGACGACTTTTTTGCCCTGCACATCAAAGCCCGCTTGCTGCAGGCCCATGATGGCCCCGACGCAGTCCGTATTGTATCCCGTCAGATGGCCGTTATCGTTTACCACGGTATTCACGGCACCGATGGTGCGCGCCGCCTCGTCGATATCATCCATCAGCGGCATGATGGCCTGCTTGTGCGGAATCGTGACATTCCAGCCGCGGAACTGCAGGGCCTTCAGTCCCGCCACCGCCTGCGGCAGCTCCCCGGGCTTCACGGGCAGCGCGATATAGGCGTAGTCGAGGCCCGCTGCCTCGATGGCCGCCATCTGGATGACCGGCGAGAGGGAATGTGCGATGGGCCAGCCCATGACGCCGAGATTTTTCGTCATTCCCGTCAACATCAGGCATGCGCCTCCCTCGTTTTCGAGAGCAGATCCATCTTCAGCTCGTAATAGGCCGGCGTCATATCGAGATAATGCTTATGCGGGTTCTCGAAACGCTGCTCCTCCTCCCAGATTTCGTGGTCGAGCTGTTGCTTCACATAGTCGCGAATCTCGCTGAGCTTCGGCAAGCTTTCTGTGCGCTTGCCCTGCCGCACGTAGAGCTTGCGCAGGTTCTTGCAGGTGACATGCTCGAAGCTTCGGTTCTTCCACGGCTTCACGGGGTCGACATAGCGGAACGGCTTGCTCATGTCGACGGGCTCACCACAGACCGCCAGCAGATCGGCCACCGCATGGCCATCCTCATCGTAGACACGATAGACATCCTTGAGACCTGGGTTCGTGATTTTCTCCACGTTCTCCGACACCTTGATGCGCGGCTGGAATTCGCCATCCTTGCCCACGGCGGCCAGCTTGTAGACGGCGCCGAATACCGGCTCCGACTTCGCCGTGATCAGGCGCTCGCCGATGCCGAAGGCGTCGATGCACGCGCCCTGATTCAGGAGCGACGTCACCGTGAACTCGTCGAGGCTGTTCGAGACCACGATCTTGCAACCCCTGAGATCCGCTGCGTCAAGCATCTTGCGCACTTTCTTCGAGAGGTACGCGAGATCGCCCGAGTCGATGCGGATACCCGCAAGGCGCTTGCCCATGGGTTCCAGCACCTCGTGCGCCACGCGGATGGCATTGGGGATGCCCGAGTGCAGCACGTCATACGTATCGACGAGCAGCACCGTCGCGTCGGGGTAGACTTCGGCGTAATGCTTGAAGGCTTCGTACTCGTCACCGTAGTACATGACCCAGCTGTGCGCCATCGTGCCCGAAATGGGGATGCCGAACATCTCGCCCGCCGTGCAGGTCGCCGTGCCCACGACGCCGCCGATGTAGGCCGCCCGTGCGCCGTACGTCGCCGCATCCATGTTGTGTGCACGGCGTGCGCCGAAATCGCTCACGGCACGGCCATCCGCCGCACGGCAGATACGGCGCGCCTTCGTCGCAATCAGTGACTGGTGGTTGATCTCCGCGAGGATGGCCGTCTCCACGAGCTGCGCATCGATGAGCGGTGCCACGACCGTGAGAATCGGCTCATTCGGGTACATGACCGTACCCTCGGGCAGCGCATAGATATCACCGTGGAAATGGAAATCCGCGAGATACTGCAGGAATTCCTCCGAGAAGATGCCCTGCCGACGGAAATACTCGACATCCTCCGCCGTGAAACGCATGTTCTCGACGTACTCGATGACCTGCTCCAGCCCCGCGAAGATGGCGAAACCGCCCTCATCCGGATTCGCGCGGTAAAAGACATCGAACGCCGCCAGCGTCTCCTGATCGCCACCGAGGAAATAGCCATTGGCCATGGTCATCTCGTAGAAATCCATCATCATCGTGATGTTGCGTGCATCAAACTGTGTCTTTGTCATCAGGTTTTTCCCCTTTACCAGCTGTCAAAAATGCCACATAACGCCTTTATTATACTACCTGCCATCGGCAAAGAAAAGGGTACAGGAATGACGGCATTCTGTAGCGTTTGCACTATACGCCCCTTGCTGCGTCCGCTAAAATTAAAGCAAAAGCAGCCGCCCGCACATTCGTGCACAGGGCGACTGCTTTGGGATATGAGGCGGCAATTGCTGCTGCTCTTCAATCGAGGGTAACATATTTTTTATTTTCGAACGTGGAGTCTGTCATCGCAAGGAATACTTGCTTTTTTGCCCTTTGCCTTCTATAATAGAAGTATAAATATTGATTATCCTTTATTGCTATCGTTTAGGAGGCGATTGTGATGTTTCGTGCAATTCCTTTCAATTTCCGCGCCAATGCCAACAAGGGCCGCGAAATGCTGGAGAACGCGCTGGAGACGGCTGCGGACCTCTCCTGCAATCCCGTGGGCCGCGTAAGCGGCGCGCTGTTCCCCTTCCGCGTCGACGTCGTCGATACGGAGACGGCCTACGAGGTCTTCGCCGAGCTGCCGGGCTTCAAGAAAGACCAGCTCACGGTTTCCTATGATGATGAGAAGTACCTGCGCATCAAGGCGGAGCGTTCAGAGCCGGACTACGAGGTGAAGTTTCTCTGCCGCGAACGCCGCACGGGCAGCTTCGAGCGCACGTTCGAGATTGACGGCATCGATGCGGAGAAGGTACGCGTGAGCCTCGAGGATGGCGTGCTGCACGTCGTCCTGCCGAAACTCCCCGAGGCCATCAACAAGAAGACCTTCACCATCGATTGAATCAGTCCTCTACATAGTGACTGAAGCTGCCGATGACCAGCTGCGGAAATTCCTCGTGCAAAGTCGCGAGGAATTTTTTTGTGCCCACGCACGCGCCTTTGGCCTCCGGCATGATATCGAGAAAGGCATCGGGGTCGAGGTTCAGGTTGCGCACCTGGATCATCTGCACCGGCAGCTCGCGGAAGAATTCCTGCCAGGCTTTAAGCTCCTCCTCGCGGTCGTTGTAGCCAGGGAAATAGAGCAGATTCAGCGAGACGTAGACGCCGTGGTCGAGGGCGTAGCGGATGGATGCCTTGACGTCTTCCAGGTGGTAGTTCGCGCGGTAGTAGGCATCGTAGCCCTCGGGGCGCGCGCTGATGATGGAGACGCGGATGGTGTCGAGACCTGCATCGACGATCTTCCTGATGCCGTCCGTCCAGCCCGCGTTGGAATTCATGTTGATCTGGCCCTTGCCGGTCTTTTCCCGGATGAGCTTGATACCCGCCGCGATCGTGTCCGCAGCCAGCGAAGGCTCGCCCTCGCAGCCCTGACCGAAGCTCACGATACCGTCCGGAGCCACCGACAGGTGATAGACGCCGATCTCCGCGACCTCCTCCGGCGTGGGGCGGAAGGTGATGCGCGACTGCGGCGAGGGGCAGCACTCCGCCGGCTGCAGCGAGATGCAGCCGAAACAGTTCGCATTGCAAACCGGACTCACGGGGATACCGCACTCCCAGCGGCGGTAGAAGAGATTCTGCGCCGTGCAGCAGTGCCACGTGAGCGAGCAGTGGCCGAGGTGCTCCACGAGACGGTTGCCCGGCAAATCCTTCTTCGTGCGCTTCACGAGCTTCTTGAGCTCCGGCGTGTTGTAGTGCGCGGGATCCCATTTGTCGTTCTCATCCGTGTAGACGGCCGCGCAGCAGAGCTCGTCGTGGTAGACAACCACCGCCGTGTAGCCGTAGAGCGGCAGGCGTGCCGCGTCCTCGTCGCGCACATAGGCCGGCAGGTAGAGGCGCGTGTAGCCTGCGGGCAGGATGGCCGCCACCGCGAGACCTGCGATGGGCAGCACCTCACCCTCAGCCGTGCGTCCCACGGCCTGATGGTCCGGCAGCAGCATGAGGTCCGCCGTCTCAGGCAGCGGGATAAGGTCATCTGGCGTCAGCGGCACATTCTCGCGCCCCGTGCGCCCCATGCCCCCGAGTCCCGCCGCGTCGAGGATATTGCCGTCCTCGTCCGCGTAGACTGCCGTAATGCGCTCATCGAACTTCGCCATAGCGTTTCTCCTTTTCTGGCAAAGGCCCCTCAGTCGGCTTTGCCGACAACTGCCGCTCTTTGCGATAGCCGCGCAGCGGCGTGGCTCTCCCCGTTGGGAGAGCTGTCACCCGCAGGGTGACTGAAAGGGTCTGCTCTTATTCTGTCTTCTTATGCTTCTTCGGGTTGAACTTGTTCATCGCCATATCCGTACCATCCTGCACGATGCACGCAATAGCCGGCATCAGGTACTTGATAGCCTCCTGAATTTTCGGCGCATCCTCGGCAGAGAACGGTGCGAGCACATGGTTGACGACGGTCCAGCCCGGCGCCGGCCGCCCGATGCCGACGCGCACCCGCGTGAAGTGCTCGTCCCCCACATGGGCGAGGATGGACTTGATGCCGTTGTGGCCGCCCGCACTCCCCTTTTTGCGGATGCGGATCGTGCCGCAGGGAATGTCCATATCGTCATGGCAGACGATGAGGTCCTCGGGCGCGAGCTTGTAGAATTGCATAAGGGGGCCCACCGCGCGGCCGCTTTCGTTCATGTAGGTCTGTGGCTTCACGAGCAGTACCTTCTCCACGCCGATGCGCGCCTCCGCCACCAGCGCCTCGCTCCTTTCGCGCCAATCCGTCGCGCCCAGCTGCTCCGCCAGCGCGTCCACGAGCATGAAGCCCGCATTATGTTTCGTCTGTGCATATTCCCGGCCGGGATTGCCCAACCCTGCAATGATCTTCACTTTCATCCTTCTTCCCCTGCCGGCCACGGTTCCCGCCTCAGCCTGCAGAACAAACTTTCCTGACCCCATTATACACGACTGGACTGGTAGAAACAACACAGCGGCCTCTGCCACAACGGGAGGCGCCGGCACCGCCAGAGCATCTCCCCATAAGCCACGCCGCCACCGCCATCCTGCCCGCCACTAACTCTATTATCTTGGTCTTGGTCTTTATCTTGGTCTTGTGTCTTAGGCGTCCCGCAACCCGCTCCACACAAGGCTCGCGGGGATTTTTCGTGACAACATTCCCTCTCTTATGGCCCTATTGCGGCGCTATACCGACGCTATTGCGACACCTATATGACTTATCCACATTTTGTCCACAGGATATTCACAGGCTTATGCACAGGTTTATCCACAGAAAAAAGCACCAAAAAAGGCCCTGCCATACGGGTGGCAAAGCCTGAAAAATTTTTTTGTTTTGGTTTCGTTTATGCCTCGGCAGCCTTGGCCGGAGCCTTGTGCTGATCATCGCTATGCTTGCGCAGCATGATCCAGATCGGGCTGGCGATGAAGATGGAGGAATAAGCGCCGCTGCCGAAGCCTACGAGCAGGGCAAAGGCGAAGTCCTTCGTCGTCTCGCCGCCGAAGAAGAAGAGTGCGGCTGTGGTGAACAGCACCGTAAATACCGTGTACAAAGAACGCGTGAGCGTTTGGTAGACAGATGTGTTCACAAGCTGGTCGATATCGCCGCCGCGGCGGAAATGCAGACGCATGTTCTCGCGGATACGGTCGAAGATAACGATGGTATCGTTGATGGAGTAACCGACGATGGTCAGCAAAGCCGCGATGAACGAGGAATCCACCTGACGCTGCGTGAAGGCGAAGACCGCGAGCACGACGAGGATATCATGCACGAGGGCCAGCACCGCCGCCACGCCGAAACGCCACTCGAAGCGGTAGGCGACGTAGAGGATAATCAGGGCCCAGGATACGACCAGGGCGAGAATGGCGTTCGTGATCAGCTCGCCGCCGATGGTCGCGCCGACCTTCTCCTGACGCAGCACCTGGAAGTCGCCGCAGTCCGCCTTGAGCGTATCCATGATCTCCATGCGCTGGTCTTCCTCCAGCGCCACGGTGCGCACCATGACGTTCTGCGAGCTGCTGGCATCCGTAGCCGTGCCCGAGGCGCCCTCGAGCTGGATGGTGCTGCCGCCGAGGTCATATTTCGTGAGGCTGTCGCGCACCTGCTGAATCGTCACCGGCTGCTCGAACTGCAGATCGATGATGCTGCCGCCCGTGAAGTCGATGCCGAAGTTCAGCCCGCGCGTGGCGAGCAGGATAATACCCGGGATAATCACGCAGAGGGAAAGAAGGAACCAGATCTTGCGATGACCCGCAATATCGAATTTATTCATTACTTACCCTCCTTCTGCGCCGCCGGCTTGCCGCCTGCCGGCAGCAAGTCCTCTTTCTTCCAGAGCATATAGCCATTCGCGCCGTAGGCATTCGGATTCTCGAAAATCTTCGATGCAATCATGAGTTTCAGCAGGTACTGCGAAACCGTGATGGCCGTGAACATGGAGAGAAGCGTACCAAGGCCCAGCGTAATGGCGAAGCCGCGAATCGTGCCCGTGCCGAGGAAGAACAGCACGGCCGCCGCGATGAGCGTCGTGACGTTGGAGTCGAAGATGGTCGTGAATGCGCGCTTGAAGCCCGAATTCATGGCCTGCCGCAGCGTCTTGCCCTGAATCTGGTATTCCTCTTTGAAATGCTCGAAAATAAGCACGTTCGCATCGACGGCCATACCGATGGACAGGATGATACCGGCGACGCCCGGCAGGGTCAGTGTCGCATCGAGCAGATACAGCAGGCCCAGCAGCATCATCGTGTACGCCATGAGCGCGATATCGGCGATGAAGCCGGACAGGCGATAGAAGGCCACCATGAACAGCAGGACGGCGCCGAGGCCGACAGCGAAGGCGAACTCCGATTTATCCTTGGAATCCTGGCCGAGGGACGGGCCGACCGTGCGCGTCTCGATGATGTTGACCTTGACCGGCAGGGCACCGGAACGCAGCACGATAGCGAGGTTCTGGGCCTCCTCCAGCGACTTTTGGCCGGAAATCTCGGCCTTGCCGCCGAGGATCGGCTCGCGCACGTTCGGTGCCGTCAGCGTCTCGCCATCGAGCAGGATGGCGATGGTGCGGCCGACGTTCTTCGTCGTGAGGTCGGCGAACTTCTTCGCGCCCTCATCGGTGAACTCGAGGTTGACGACGTTCTGTCCGTTCTGCTGGTTCGTCGCCGCCTGTGCATCCTTCAGGTCCTCACCGGTGAGGACCGTGTTGCCCTCCTCGTCCTTGAACTCGAGCACAGCCGTCTTACCGATGGTCTTGATGGCTGCATCCGGGTCCTTGACGCCCGGCAACTCGATGATGACGCGGCGCTCGCCCTCACGCTGGATGATCGGCTCCGTGAGGCCGAGGGAGTTGACGCGCTTCTCCATGATGGTTACCACGCGGTTCATGGCATCATCGTTGACCTTGGCTACATCCGTATCCTCAGCCTCCAGCACGACGTGCGTGCCGCCCTGCAGGTCCAGGCCCTGCCGGATGGAGAACGCCAGCGGCTTGACGCCGACGAGGAAGATACCGATGATAGCCACGATGCAAACGATGAGTTTGAAAAGACTATCTTTTCGCAAGAAATTCAACCCTTTCTAATGGATTCTGGTATTTGGGTAAAAGCAATATAACGATGGCTGCTCAATGCTGGCAGACGATGCTGCGCTGCTCCGTGACCAGTTCATCCACGAACTGGTCATGCTCCTCCACGGGGACCTGATCGACAACCTGCCCGTCGAAAATCAGTGCCACGCGGCGTGCCCTCGTAAGCTTCGGCAGGTAGCGATCGTAATAGCCGCCGCCGAGGCCCAGGCGCGCGCCCGCGGGCGTGAAGGCGGCGCCGGGCACGATGACGAGGTCGATATCCTCGGGGGATACCACGGACACCACATCGCTGTGCAGGCTGCGGATACCGAACTTCCCCGTCTCCAGGTCAGCCATATCGTGGAGCTCCACCGCCACCATCACGCCCTTGCTGACGATGTCGGGGATGCAGACCCGTTTCCCCTGGGTAAGGCAGGTCTTCAGCAGGTCGTCGAGCTGGACTTCCTCCGCCATCGAGGCGTAGGCAAAGACCACTTTAGCCTGCTGGAATGCGGGCTCCGCATACAGGCGCGCCAAAAGTTTCCGGCTGGCCTCCTGGCGGAAGGCGGGCGTCAGATGCTCGCGCCAGGCCATAAGCTTGGCGCGCAAGGCTTTTTTCTGCTCTTTTACCGTCATGATGCTGCCTCCTTTGCAGCTGAAGACAGCCGCGAATTAGTGCTCGGACGTTTCGCTGGCCGTTATGTTTGCATTGATGGAGGCGCGGGCGACCTCGATGGTCGTGCGATCGGCGATCTTCAGGCGGACGACCTTGTCATCCATGCCCTCGATCGTGCCGTAGATGCCGCCGATCGTCATCACGCGGTTGCCCACCTGCAGCGCATCGAGCATCGCCTTGCGCTGCTGCTGCTGCTTTTTCTGCGGGCGGTACAGCAGGAAATAGAAAATAACCACCATGACCACGATGGGGCCCCAGGTGGCCAGCGAAGCTGTCATCTCCTGACTCATTTTTGTCAACACTCCTTCTCTCTGGACGGACACCAGCCCGTCACCTGCGGAATCACAGGGATTCCTTTTTATCTGCATCCGGCAAGGCCGTGTCCCTGTATGGAGGACACGCATTTCATTTTGCCGTGGTTGCATGCGGATCGTAGTTCGCAAGAAACGCGCTGCGGAACTGGCTGAACGTGCCATCGATGATGCTCTGCCTCATGCGGCGCGTGAACTCCTCCAGGAACCAGAGGTTGTGCAGCGAAAGCAAGCGCAGGCCAAAGATCTCGCCCGCACGCACGAGATGGCGGATATAGGTCCGCGTGTAGCCGTTGCGGCAGGCATAGCAGCCGCAGCCCTCCTCCAGCACGCTATGGTCGTGCTCGTAGGCGAGGTTCTTCATCACGAGGCGGCCGTGCCAGGTCATGGCCATGCCGTTGCGCGCCACGCGCGTCGGGTAGACGCAGTCGAACATGTCGATGCCGCGGGCCACACCCTCGACGAGATAGTCCGGCGTGCCGACGCCCATGAGATAGCGCGGCTTGTTCGTGGGCAGCAGATGCGTCGTGTAATCGAGCATCTCCAGCATGAGCTCCTTTGGCTCGCCCACGGAGAGGCCGCCCACGGCGTAGCCCGGGAAGTCCATATCCACGAGCTCCGCCGCGTGCCATTTGCGCAAGTCCTTGTACATGCCGCCCTGCACGATGCCGAAGAGGCCCTGATTCGGGGCCGTCATCGTCTGCTGGCAGCGCTTCGCCCAGCGCAACGTGCGTTCCGTGGACTGCTTCGCGTAGTCGTAGTCCGCAGGATAGGGCACGCACTCATCGAAGGCCATGACGATATCGGAACCGAGGCACATCTGCACCTGCATCGATACCTCCGGCGAGAGGAACTTCTTCGAGCCATCGATATGCGAGCGGAAGGTCACGCCCTCCTCCGTGATCTTGCGCAGCTGGCCCAGGGAAAAGACCTGGAAGCCGCCGCTATCCGTGAGGATGGCGCGATCCCAATGCATGAACTTATGCAGGCCGCCGGCCTCCTTGATGAGCTCCATGCCGGGGCGCAGGAAGAGGTGATAGGTATTGGACAGGATGATGCCCGCCCCCAGATCCTTCAGCTCATCCGGCGAGACGCCCTTGACGGACGCCTGCGTGCCCACGGGCATGAAAATAGGCGTAGGGAAGCTGCCGTGCGGGGTATGGATAATCCCCGCGCGGGCCCCCGTCGCCTCATCCTGCCGCACCAACTCATACGTTATCGCTGCCAAAAGAAAACCTCCAAACCAGCCTGATGGCATTGCTATTCCTACAGCTTTCTATGATAGCATAAATAAAGACAAAACACAAAGACATTCGCCGAAGCAGAAAATGTCCCGTATCAGAACCGCTCCCGGCGCGCCTCACCTGCCCTGGCGGCAGGTCCACGCTCCCCTCCGCACAAAAAATTCCCCGGCAGCTTTGCCACTGGGGAATAAGGATTACTACTTATTTTTTTCTTCTTACTTGTTACTTGCGCTGCAGGACCACGGCGCTGCGCGCGGGGATATAGAGCTTCAGCCAGCCCTTGCCATCCCTGGCGTAGAGCGGATCAGGCACCGTCGCATGCACGACGCTGTCATCGGCGAAGCCGTTACCGCCGAAGGCCTCGGCATCGCTGTTGAGCACGACCTCGTACTGTCCCTCGGGCACGAGGAAACCGTAGTCCGGGAAGGACTTCGTCGGCGAGAAGTTAAAGACGAACACGAGCTTGCCGCGCTTATAGGCCAGCACCTGATCGCCGTCGTCGTGCCAGACCTCCTGCACGGGCAGCGTCTCGATGGCGGGCACGCTCTTGAGCACCTGCAGCATCGCCTGATCGAAATCGCCAAGCCAGTGGTAGCAGAGGCTCTTGTCATCGACGAGGTGCCACTGCCGCCGCGCATACTTATAGCTCCAGCCGTTACCATCGCGTGGGAAATCGATCCACTCGGGATGGCCGAACTCGTTGCCCATGAAGTTCAGGTAGCCGCCATTCATCGTCGAAGCCGTAGCGAGGCGGATCATCTTGTGCAGGGCGATGCCGCGCGTGACCGCGCCACTCTCGTCCCCCTTGCGGAAATGCCAGTACATATCGGCATCGATGAGGCGGAAGATGATCGTCTT
>Ga0256404_1001230_pt1 | contig 63628 bp, 50 predicted proteins | sample RumenRJG_01DNA_FD_185990 | JGI IMG/M metagenome (GOLD analysis project Ga0256404, IMG submission 185990) | Bovine rumen microbial communities from Lethbridge, Alberta, Canada - RJG_01 | ecosystem: Host-associated > Mammals > Digestive system > Stomach > Rumen | place: Canada: Alberta | collected...
CTGTATAAGGGAATCTCAAAGGAACAGTTGCGTGAGAACATGCGCTACTTCCTCAATGCCATCATGCCTACTTGCGAGGAGTGCGACATGTATATGTGTGTTCACCCTGACGATCCTCCATTCCCAATCCTCGGCTTGCCACGTATCGTGACTTGCGATGAGGACATCAACTGGTTCCTCAAGGCTGTCGATAACAAGCACAATGGTCTTACCTTCTGTGCAGGCTCTCTATCGGCTGGCAGTCACAACAATGTGGTAGAGTTGGCTCGTAAGTATGCCGACCGTACATGGTTCGTGCACATGCGCTCTTGCCATATCTTCGAGAATGGCGACTTTACTGAGGCAAGTCATCTGGGTGGACGTGCTGACCTCATAGAGTTGGCACGCATCTTCGAGAAGGTGAATCCCAACCTGCCTATGCGCGTAGACCATGGTATGTGTATGCTCGGCGACGAGAACCGTGGTTATAATGCCGGTTACAGTTTCTTGGGACGTATGTTCGCCATGGGACAGGTGCAGGGTATTCTTGCTACTGTAGACCGTGAGCTGGGCATCGAGTATCATCAGCCTGGTTTCTTTGATTAAAAGACAGAAAACGATTTTGCCAGTTGGGGAATTTGACAAGCCCAACTGGCTTTTTTATAAAAACAAACACATCAACCTAAAAATGTAATTATGAAGAAGATTTTATTGTCTATGGCCTGTCTGATGGCTGTGCTTGCCTTGTCAGCCCAGTCGACAGCTAAAAAGTTCGTACTCAACCTCACGGCTGACGGTGAGAGTAATCTGACCTGCTATTTGCCCCAAAACCCTTCGGGCAGAGCTGTCGTCGACTGTCCTGGTGGAGGCTATTCTCATCTGGCCCTCAATCATGAGGGATACGACTGGGCTGAGTATTTCAACAAGCAGGGCATAGCTTTTTTTGTGCTGAAATACCGTATGCCGCATGGCAGACATACTGTGCCCATGGAAGATGCCTGCAAGGCGATGCGCACCGTGCGCGACAGCGCCTCTGTCTGGAACATCAACCGTGAGGATGTGGGTATTATGGGCTTCTCGGCTGGAGGTCATCTGGCTTCTTCCGTCAGCACTCTGGCAGAATACGATGCTCGCCCCAACTTCTCCATCTTGTTCTATCCTGTCATCTCGATGAAACCAAAGAAGGGACATGGGGGCTCCAGCTATAATCTTTTGGGCGAAGAGGGAGTGAAGGACGAGAAACTCGTAGACCACTACTCAACCGAGAAACAGGTTCGCCGTCATCTCACACCTCGTGCCATCATCCTCTTGGCCAACGATGATGGGGCTGTTCCTCCTGTAACCAATGGCGTGGCCTATTATTCCCGTATGCGTCAGCAAGGAAACGAGTGTTCCATGTGCATTTATCCTACAGGCGGACATGGTTTCGGCTTCCGCAGCACTTGGGCCTATCACGATCAGATGTTGAGCGACCTTACCCGTTGGCTCGACAGCTTCAAGGCGCCTCGTAAGGACGCCATACGTGTGGCATGTATCGGCAACTCCATTACCGATGGTTTCGGCATCGATATGGCTACACAGAAAGGTTATCCTGCCATCCTGCAAAATAAGTTGGGCGATGGATATGAGGTGAAGAACTATGGTCTCAGCGCGCGTACCTTATTATGTATGGGGGACGTGCCCTATATGAAAGAGATGGGCTGGCGCGACGCCTTGGCTTTCCAGCCTAATATCGTTGTCATCAAGTTGGGCACCAATGACAGTAAGACCCACAACTGGGTACACAAGGCCGAGTTTGGAAAGAATTTGCAGACGATGGTCGATTCGCTCAAGGCACTGCCCTCTAAGCCAAAGATTTATCTCTGTTCGCCTATTCCTGCCTTCAAGCCCTCATGGACCATTAACGACAGTGTGATAGTAAACGGTGAAATCCCTGTCATCAAGAAGGTGGCAAAGAAGAATAAGTGCGGGTTTATCGACTTGCATTCGAAGTACACCTTTGCCGACCTGATGCTCGACGATGGCATTCATCCCAATGGAAAGGGAGCTGTGAAGATGGCGGAAATCATCTACGAGGCAATATCCGAAAAGAAATAAACAACATGATGCTTGCCTGCGCCAGGCATCATGATGAACCCCTTTTGGCAGACGTGACTGACAATTTTGTCAGTTTCGTCTGCTTTTTGTTTCTTTGGCACGTTTTTGGCATAAGTCGAAATCGACAAGGCAAAGACTCTTGCAGGGTTTTTGCCATCAAACAACAAAATAACAATTAAAAAATATAGAATCATGAACATTAAACCATTAGCAGACAGAGTGCTGGTACTTCCTGCACCAGCCGAAGAAAAAGTAGGTGGAATCATTATTCCTGATACAGCAAAGGAAAAACCACAGCGTGGTAAAGTTGTTGCCACAGGAAAGGGAACCAAGGATGAGGAGATGATTCTCAAAGAGGGTGACACCGTTCTTTATGGCAAGTATGCCGGTACCGAGATCGAGTTTGATGGTACTAAATATATGATGATGCGCCAGAGCGATGTTCTCGCTGTGGTGGAAGAGTAGTTCTAAAAGTAAAAAGGTAAAAAAGTAAAAAAAGTAAAAAGGTAAAAACTTTTTGCTGATATTAAAATATTCTTAGAAAGAAAATATTATGGCTAAAGATATTAAATACAATATGGATGCTCGCGACCTCTTGAAGAAGGGTGTCGATCAGTTGGCTAACGCAGTAAAGGTAACTCTTGGTCCTAAGGGCCGCAACGTGGTAATCGAAAAGAAGTTTGGTGCTCCTCAGATTACCAAGGATGGTGTTACCGTAGCCAAGGAAGTGGAATTGGAGGATAAGTTTGAGAATACTGGTGCTCAGCTCGTTAAGAGTGTTGCCAGCAAGACTGGTGATGACGCAGGTGACGGTACAACAACAGCAACCATCCTGACTCAGGCCATCGTTACTGAGGGCTTGAAGAACGTTACTGCCGGTGCCAATCCTATGGACTTGAAGCGTGGTATCGACAAGGCTGTGGCTGCTGTCGTTGCCTTCATCAAGGACCATGCAGAGCAGGTAGATGATAACTACGACAAGATAGAGCAGGTGGCTACCGTCTCTGCCAATAATGATGCTGAGATCGGTAAGCTGTTGGCTGACGCTATGCGCAAGGTCTCTAAGGATGGTGTCATCACCATTGAGGAGAGCAAGAGCCGTGACACCAACATCGGTGTGGTAGAAGGTATGCAGTTCGACCGTGGTTACTTGAGCGGTTACTTCATGACCGATGCCGACAAAATGGAGTGTGTGATGGATAATCCATACATCCTGCTTTACGATAAGAAGATTTCCAACCTCAAGGAGTTCTTGCCAATCCTTCAGCCTGCTGCCGAGAGCGGTCGCCCATTGTTGGTTATCGCTGAGGACGTAGACTCTGAGGCTCTGACTACTTTGGTAGTCAACCGTTTGCGTGGTGGCTTGAAGATCTGTGCTGTCAAGGCTCCAGGCTTCGGCGACCGTCGTAAGGCCATGCTCGAAGATATCGCTATCTTGACAGGTGGTGTGGTTATCTCTGAGGAGAAGGGCTTGAAGTTGGAGCAGGCTACACTTGATATGTTGGGTTCTGCCGACAAGGTAACTGTCAACAAGGACAATACCACTATCGTGAATGGTCATGGCGAGAAGGCCAACATTCAGGACCGTGTGGCTCAGATCAAGAATGAGATCGAGAACACCAAGTCTTCTTACGACAAGGAGAAACTTCAGGAGCGTTTGGCTAAGCTCGCCGGTGGTGTGGCTGTCCTCTATGTAGGTGCCAACTCTGAGGTTGAGATGAAGGAGAAGAAGGATCGTGTTGACGATGCACTCTGTGCTACTCGTGCAGCTATCGAGGAAGGTATCGTAGCTGGTGGCGGTACAACTTATATCCGTGCTCTTGAGGCATTGAAGGATATGAAGGGTGACAATGCCGACGAGACAACAGGTATCCGCATCGTAGAACGTGCCATCGAGGAACCTCTACGCCAGATAGTAGCCAACGCAGGTGGCGAGGGCTCAGTAGTAGTTAATAAGGTACGCGAGGGCGAAGGCGACTTCGGATATAATGCCCGCAAGGATGTTTACGAGGACATGCGTCAGGCCGGTATCGTTGATCCTGCCAAGGTTGAGCGCGTAGCTCTTGAGAACGCTGCCTCTATCGCTGGTCTCTTCCTTACTACAGAGTGTGTATTGGTGGACAAACCAGAACCTGCTCCTGCTGCACCTGCAGCTGCTCCAGGAATGGGCGGTATGATGTAATAAATGTAATGTAAAGATATCAAAATGGGGGCTACTCGACAGAGTAGTCCCTTTTTATATGTTTTTTACTATAAAATCTTGCAAATTTTAGCAAAAAAGCTTGGCGCGTATTTGCTTTTTTTGTAACTTTGCATCGTAGATAAATGAAAAAGACGGCTCAAGCCGCTAAAGATATTTTTTTGATTTGTTTTAGTAGATTAGTTTTTAAGTAGTTTGTTTTTGAAAATCGGTTGTCGTGAGACATCCGATTTTTTTTGTCTTTTTCTCTTTGTAGTTTCATCCTATTGTGTTATCTTTGCAGCATGAAAATGAATTTTGACAGAAAAAAAGCATTGGTCTTCCTGATTGTTATCGGCGGACTGATTTATATTACCAAGGTAGGGTTGGGAATGACGGCGCTCAATTCTTTCCTTGCTACACTTGGTGTGTTGCTCATCTTGTTTGTGGGCGATAACTTCGCTCAGCAGATAGATAACTGGCTGAAACGTCGAAAGATGAAACAGGAAAACGAAGAATAGTAGATTTTTAAATGAAGTAAAGAGTGGAACAGTTAGTCAACCTTTATAGTTCTTGGGCAGGCGAGGAGCCTGCAAGTGTGGTCAAGTTGCCTGGTCAGGGAAGCAACAGGCAGTATTTCCGATTTGTCAAGCAGGACGGCAGCAGCGTCATTGGTGTCATCGGAACGAGTCGAGATGAGAATCATTCTTTCATCTATATGTCACGTCACTTTACGCTCCGAAAGTTGCCGGTGCCTAAGGTCCTGGCAGTCAGCGATGATGAGTCGCGCTATCTGCAGACCGACTTGGGCGATGTGTCGCTCTTTGATGCCATCAAGGGTGGACGTGAAGCTGGCGGAAGATACAACCAAAAGGAAAAGGAACTTCTGAAGAGAACCATTCGCGAGTTGCCCAACATTCAGCTCCGAGGAGCACGTGGAATGGATTGGAACAACTGCTATCCTCAGCCCGAGTTTGATATCGACAGCGTACTTTTCGACTTGAATTACTTCAAGTACTGTTTCCTGAAACCCACCGACCTTGATTTCCATGAGTTGAAGTTGGAAGCTAATTTCCGCCTTTTTGCCAAAGACCTGACTTCCGAACAGATGGACTGTTTCCTGTATCGAGATTTCCAGGCTCGCAACATAATGCTTGACGAAAATGGCAATCCGTACTTTATTGATTTCCAGGGTGGGCGTAAAGGACCTTTCTACTACGATTTGGCTTCTTTCCTCTGGCAGGCATCGGCAAAGTATCCTTTCAAGTTGCGACGTGAACTCGTATGGGAATATTATCAGTCGCTGAAGAACTATACTGAGGTTCCTTCTGTCCGTCATTTTGTCAACCGTCTGAGTCTTTTCGTCCTCTTCCGTACGTTGCAGGTATTGGGTGCCTATGGTTTCCGTGGATACTTCGAGCGAAAGAAGCATTTCCTTGACAGTATTCCTCCTGCCATTCAGAATCTTCGTGACCTGCTGAAAATGGGCGATAAGGTGTTCCCTTATCCTTATATGATGGATATGCTTCGCCGCCTTACCGAGCTGCCGCAGTTTACCCGTATAGAGAAGTCGGCTGTCAACCGTGCTGATGGTTATCGCACAGCCGATACCAATATCTACACTTCGCATCCGCAGGATGGTCCTGCCACCTTCTCCAAGTATGATGGCAAGGGACCTTTGGTGGTAAGGGTGTTCAGCTTCTCCTATAGGAAAGGTATTCCCGAAGACCCATCAGGCAATGGAGGCGGTTATGTCTTCGATTGTCGCAGCACCCATAACCCCGGCCGATACGAGCCATACAAGAAACTGACGGGTCTCGACGAGCCAGTCATCCGATTCTTGGAGGATGATGGCGAGATACTGACCTTCCTCGATAGTGTTTATCGCCTTGCCGACCATCATGTGAACCGATATATTCAGCGAGGCTTCACCTCTCTGATGTTCTGCTTCGGCTGTACAGGCGGTCAGCACCGTAGTGTCTATTCAGCCCAGCATCTTGCCGAGCATATTCATGAGAAGTTCGGTGTCGAGGTGAGAATCTGTCATCGCGAACAGCAGATAGAGCAAGTGCTTCCTGCAGAATAAGTTTTTCTTTTGTAATCAATTAATGGCGTGCAAATTTGGCTATTTCGTAAAAAGTTAGTAAATTTGCACGCACATTAATAGATAGCTATAATGATGCAAGCAATGATTTTCGCTGCAGGTCTGGGCACTCGCCTCAAGCCACTTACCGACCGTATTCCGAAAGCTTTGGTAAGTGTGGGAGGAGAACCTTTGCTCAAACGTGTCATCTTTCGGTTGAAAGATGCTGGTTTCACTCGCATTGTAGTGAACGTTCATCATTTTTCCAGTCAGATTATTGATTATCTACGCGATAACGATAACTTCGGTATGGATATCCGTATCAGCGACGAGACGGACAAACTGCTCGAGACAGGTGGAGGTATCAGAAAGGCATGGCCGCTCTTCGATGCGCATGAGCCCGTCCTTATTCACAATGTGGATATATTGAGCAATGTGGATTTGGGAAAGTTCTATCAGATAGAGACGAAGGACCTTACAGAAGAGTCGCAGGAAGCCTCACCGGAGGTAAAGCCTCTTGCAGCCCGCCTGTTGGTGAGCGAACGCAAGACAAAACGTTATCTTCTCTTCGATGACAGTATGCGGTTGGTGGGGTGGACGAACATCGAGACAGGCGAGGTGAAGAGCCCTTATCCTCATCTCGATCCAGCCAAGTGTAAGATGTATGCCTTCTCGGGCATCCACATGGTAGCACCATCCATCTTCCCGCTGATGGAGGAAGAACCGGACAAATTCCCCATCATGGATTTCTATCTGAAGCATTGCGACAAAGTACGCATTGAGGGATATGTGAAGAACGACCTCAGACTGATGGATGTGGGAAAGCAGGAAACGCTGAAAGAGGCAGAGGCGTTTTTATGTCAAAGTTAAAAATTTAAAGTTTAATATATTATGCAACAGAAGATTATTATTTTGGATTTCGGTTCACAGACCACACAGCTGATAGGCCGTCGTGTACGTGAGCTTGATACCTTCTGCGAGATTATGCCTTACAACAAGTTTCCTAAGGACGACCCATCTGTGATTGGTGTCATCCTGAGCGGTAGTCCTTACTCCGTTCATGATCAGGAAGCTTTCAAGGTGGATCTGAGCCAGTTTATTGGTCGCATTCCTGTGCTCGGCATTTGCTATGGCGCTCAGTATCTCTCTTATGCCCAGGGTGGAAAGGTAGAGGCTGCTGACAGCCGTGAGTATGGGCGTGCCAACTTGGAGCAGTTTGATGCCACCAATCCTCTTTTCAAGGGATTTGTAGAGAACTCTCAGGTTTGGATGAGTCATGGTGATACCATCACAGCCATCCCTGAGGATTATAAGTGCATCGCTTCTACAGCGAATGTCAAGTTTGCAGCATATGCTTCTACCAAGCAGCCTGTATGGGCTGTTCAGTTCCATCCAGAGGTGTTCCACTCTTTGCAGGGTACTCAGTTGCTGAAGAACTTTGTGGTAGATATCTGTGGCAGTAAGCAGGACTGGAGTGCTGACTCTTTCGTAGAGACTACAGTGGCAGAGCTGAAGGCACAGCTGGGTGATGACAAGGTGATCCTTGGCCTTTCTGGTGGTGTCGACTCCAGTGTGGCTGCCGTTCTTTTGAACAAGGCCATTGGCAAGAATCTTACTTGTATCTTCGTAGATCACGGTATGCTTCGCAAGAACGAGTTCCGTGATGTGATGGAGGATTACAAGTGCTTGGGTCTGAACGTGATTGGTGTGGATGCATCCGAGAAGTTCTTTGCCGACCTGGCTGGTGTGACCGATCCTGAGGAGAAGCGCAAGATTATAGGCCGCGACTTTGTGGAGGTATTCAATGCCGAGGCTAAGAAGCAGACCGGAGCCAAGTGGTTGGCACAGGGAACTATCTATCCCGACCGTATCGAGAGCTTGAATATTACTGGTAAGGTCATCAAGAGCCATCACAATGTGGGTGGTCTTCCTAAGGAGATGAACCTTCAGTTGTGCGAGCCATTGAAGTGGTTGTTCAAGGATGAGGTTCGTCGTGTAGGCCGATCTATGGGAATGCCTGAGCATCTGATTACCCGTCATCCTTTCCCAGGTCCTGGTTTGGCAGTACGTATTCTGGGTGATATTACTCCCGAGAAGGTGCGTATTCTTCAGGATGCCGATGATATCTATATCCGCGGCTTGCGTGAGTACAAGGTGAAGTTGAGTGGTGAGGAAGCCCGCCGTGTATTGGCTGCTGGTGTTCCTGCCGACATGCAGAATGGCGAGATAGAGGTTTCTCTCTACGACCAGATCTGGCAGGCAGGTACCGTATTGCTTTCTACTGTCCGTTCGGTAGGAGTGATGGGTGACGAGCGTACATACGAGCATCCTGTGGCTCTGCGTGCTGTGACCAGTACCGATGCGATGACAGCCGACTGGGCACATCTGCCTTACGACTTCATGGCAAAGGTTAGCAACGAGATTATTAACAAGGTGAAGGGTGTGAACCGCGTTTGCTACGACATCTCTTCAAAACCACCTTCGACAATCGAGTGGGAGTAAGGCTTTCTCCCCGTGATGATTTCTTCGCGGGTAAAGATTAGAAAAGCAGATTCCTGCCATCTATACTATAAATCCCTCCTTCGGGTATCATGCCAGAAGGAGGGATTTTTTTGCCCCATATTATTGAGAGATTTTCAACCTTGTCCACAGCCATCTTGGTATGTGACGCCAGAAGAAGACGAGGATGGCGTACCGCCAGTCTATGACTTTTACTTCTTTCCCTTTCTCAATGGCATGTACGATGTGCCTTGCCACTTCTTCTGCTCTTAGCTGTAGCGGATATTTGCTGCCTGCAATCAGGTCAGTTGCCACAAATCCTGGCCGTAGGTCTGTTATCGAGATGGGAAGCTGGCGCATACGTGCTTGCTGGGCAAGGCATTCCAAGTAGTGGTTTTGGAATCGTTTGGTGGCAGAATAGGCTGGGGCAGCACCAAGTCCTTTTGTTCCTGCTATAGAGGTGATGCAGGCAATGCGATATGTATCTTTATTTTCGGTTGTCGTGGTGTGGGCAGCAAACCAGTTGAATGCGGTGTCTACCATTCTTGTGAATCCCATCCCGTTCGTTTCCACCGTCTTCAGTTCTTTCTCTATATCGAGCAGGTTGTTCTGCCATCCTATTCCGGAACTGTGGAAATACAGGTCCATGCCTCCCAACTTGTCGATGAGTTGTTGCAGTAGGTGAGGAGCATCGGCTGATGTGACATCTATCTGCTGATAGCAGGCGATGCCTTCAGCCGTCAGAGCCTGCAGTCTTTCTATTCTTCTTCCGGCTATTCCCACTTGCCATCCTTTGGCGGCAAGCAGTTTTGCCACTTCCATTCCGATGCCCGATGTGGCGCCCATTACGATTGCTTTCTTTGTCATATTGTCTTTATAAAGGGAAGGTTTGTCTTTATGAGTTGCAAATGTACAAAGTTTTTTTGTGTATACGACATCTTGTTGCCGAAAAACATCAATATGCCCCGACGATTTTCCAGTTTTCTATCAGATGGAACAGTTTAGACATGGCAGGTTTGTAATCGTCGGGATAGGTGAGCGAGTAGACGAAGAGGAGTTTGCCACTCTTGATGAATTTGTCGTAATGACTGTATCCCTGCATGCGTACTCCGTTTTCGTATACCGGACCTGCAAGCAGAAATGATGAGTCCCTGTTCATAGTTTTTGTGGCATGAAGCTTTGTCGCCAACGAGTCGGCACATGTCTGTAATGATGTGCAATGATTCTTCGTTACATAACTTTCCAACACCACATTGGTGCGGTCGGTATAGCTGAACCTGGCATAGCTTTGATAGTTGCTGAGCGATGTGTCCTCATGTTCGAAGAAATCGGGATAGCTGATGGTGTAGCCATAGGTAGGGTCGCGATAATCGAACAGCTGACTGATGTCTATCTTTTTCTTGAAGTCTATGTACGGTTTCGACTGATTGCTTTGGTAAGCAAAGGTGCCATACATATTGAAAAATAAGATGATGACGATGACTGCGATGATGATGAAGAAAATCTTTTTCATACGTTTGCTTTTTTATGGGTAAACTGTTGCTTTGAATGTTTGATGACTGCAAAAGTATGACAAAGGCTTGAATGTGATCAAAAAATAGTCTGACATTTGTCTGACAATTTATCTTCTTGTTGAATTTCCAACTGTTCAGCATCCCCTACTGCCACAAGTAGTTACTTTGTTACCATATAAATGTCTTCAGATAGTGATGAAATTGTTTTTTCTCTCTAATGAAATCTTCGTTCAAAGACTCTGAACGTACATTCAAAGGCTCTGAACGCACATTCAAAGGCTCTGAACGCACATTCAAAGGCTTTGAACGAACATTCAAAGGCTTTGAACAGAACTTTTATGGGATAAACAGAACATTTATATAGTATAAGAGAAAGATTTTCTCAGTATTAAGTGAACGTTTTATAGGAATTCAAGGCTGCTGACACAAGTATGGCATTTGTGAAAGTTCAGTTAAAATATGCTTTTATGTTTTGTTCTTTTTGTTATTTTGAGTAATTTTGCAGTATTGGAAAACGAATGATGGGAAGACATGAAGAAAAGAAAGTTTCATATAATAATAGGTGTAGTCTTGGGCATTGTTGTGCTTGTGGCAGCAAGTTTGTATGGAGTAAGCAGCTATATGCTCGATTACTCGCTCAACTATCCAGAGCAGGAGCGAATGACAGCCGAACATTGGAAAACGAGAATGAAGAGTGAGTGTCCCTGGATTTCGGTCTGGATGGACTCGGTGTATCAGCATCATTGCGTGAAAGACACCTTCCTGATGATGCCTTCGGGTTATAAGGCTCATGCCCTTTATCTCTATGCCCCCAAGTCTACCGGCAGAACCGCCATTGTGGTTCATGGCTACAAGGTGCGTGCCGAGGGAATGCTCCACATCGCCTATCTCTACAATCATGATATGGGGTATAATGTGCTTCTTCCCGATCTGTATGGACATGGCAAGAGCGAGGGCAGTCATATACAGATGGGGTGGAACGACCGTTGGGACGTCATCAGATGGTCGCAAGTAGCCCATGAGTTATTTAAAGTGAAGAGTAAAGAACGAAGAGTGAAGAATACGTGGCAGGTGATTCATGGCATATCGATGGGTGCAGCTACTACGATGGCTGTTGCGGGCGAGAAGACTCCGGGATATGTGAAGTGCTTTGTGGAGGATTGCGGTTATACCAGTGTGTGGGACGAGTTTGCCGCTCAGCTCAAAGACCAGTTTGGCTTGCCAGCTTTCCCTTTGATGAACACCACTTCCGCGCTCTGCCTGCACAAGTATGGCTGGTCGTTTGCTGAGGCTCTGCAGATATCCCAAGTCCGTAAGAGTACCAAACCGATGCTCTTTATCCATGGCGACAAGGATGCCTTTGTGCCTTATGCCATGCTTCGCCCCCTGTACGATGCAAAGGAGAGAGGGCGCAAGGCTATTTTTATCGCCAAAGGCTCAGCTCATGCCATGGCTTACCGCGATCATCATGAGGAATATACCCGTGTGGTGAAAGACTTTGTTTTGTTATGTTCTATGGAGTGGGGATGATTTTTTTCTCTTACATTCGGGGCATTCGCCTTTGATGACAAAGGAAACGGAATGAGGACAGAATCCTTCGGGCAGTTCGAAACTTGGAATATGGATGTCGTCCAGACAGAAAGAGCGCTGGCACGTCTCGCAGTAGAAGTGGATATGTCCGTCATGATGGTCGCACTTGCCCTCTTCCTCGCACAGTTCGTAGTTGAGTATGCCACGTCCGTCCTCAAAGGCATGCACCACATCATGCTCCAGGAACAAGGTGAGTGTACGGAATATGCTCGATTTGTCCATCGATGGCATCAAGGTATCCATGTCGCCAAGGCTCATCGGGGCAGAATGACTGAGCAAAGCCTTGTACACCAATATCCTGTTGGCTGTAGGTTTGATGCCTTTTCTTGTCAACTTGTCTGTAGCTTCCTGGCTGTTCATCTCTTTGGTTACTGTTGGGTGGCGGTGAAAATATGAAAGCAGGTATGTCTCTTTCATCGTCACTAAGGTGCAATAACAGCGTAGGTTCAGCAGAGTCTTTTCGTCATAGCGAAACTCTGCCGCCCCACGCCCGATAGAATATGAATGTTACTTGTTCTTCAACAAGTCGCGAATTTCGGTAAGGAGTTTTTCCTCTGCCGTAGGCTTAGGCTCTGGCTTGGGCTCTTCCTCCTTCTTCTTGGCAAACTTGTTGACCAGTTTGATCAGCATGAAGATACAGAAAGCCACGATGAAGAAGTCGAGGCAGGTCTGCAGGAAGTTACCATAGTTGATGGTGGCAGCAGGCAGTTTCTCGCCGGCTACTTCCACGGTAGGAAGTGAAATTTTCAGTTCCGAGAAGTTGACACCACCGATAATCCATCCAATAGGAGGCATGATGATATCGTCTACCAACGAACTGACGATTTTACCAAAGGCACCACCAATGATGACACCGACAGCCATATCGAGCACATTGCCCCGCATGGCGAATTGCTTGAATTCATTCAGAAATTTACTCATCTTTTCTTTTAATTATTTTAAGTTAGACATATTTACCTTATTATATATAGGGGCTGCTGCAACTGCAGTCACGCATTCATACTTTTTATTTTGCAATATGGAGTTGTCAGTATGGCCCCTTAAGGCATGAAAAGACTACGATATTCTGCAACATGCAGTCTTTTTTAAATAATTTAATACTCAATTCGTGTGCAAAGTTAGAAAAAAATTAGTAACTTTGCGCTCGATAAGAAAAAAAATTGCTCAAAAGTATTGCTTTTTGAATGTTTCAGCTCATTGGCAAGTGCTTTGAGGCTTATTAAGGTAAAATTATTTTCAACCATTAATTTAAATATTAAACAAAATGACAAAAGTTGCTATTAACGGCTTCGGCCGTATCGGTCGTCTGGCTTTCCGTCAGATGTTTGAGGCAGAGGGTTATGAGGTAGTTGCTATCAACGACCTTACATCTCCAAAAATGTTGGCTCACCTTCTTAAGTATGATACAGCTCAGGGTGGCTTCGCTGGCAAGTACGGTGAGGGCAAGCACACTGTAGAGGCAACAGACAACTCTATCATCGTTGACGGTAAGGAAATCACTATCTATGCTAAGCCAAACGCAGCTGAGCTTCCTTGGGGTGAGCTTGGTGTTGACGTAGTACTCGAGTGCACTGGTTTCTATACATCTAAGGAGAAGGCTTCTGCTCACCTTACAGCAGGTGCTAAGAAGGTAGTTATCTCTGCTCCTGCAGGTAACGATCTTCCTACTATCGTTTACAACACAAACCACAAGACTTTGACTCCAGCCGATACAGTTATCTCTGCAGCTTCTTGTACAACTAACTGCTTGGCTCCTATGGCTGACACTTTGAACAAGTACGCAGCTATCCAGTCTGGTATTATGTCTACTATCCACGCTTACACAGGTGACCAGATGATTCTCGACGGTCCTCAGCGTAAGGGTGACCTCCGTCGTTCACGTGCAGGTGCTCAGAACATCGTTCCTAACTCAACAGGTGCTGCTAAGGCTATCGGTCTCGTAATTCCTGAGTTGAACGGTAAGTTGATCGGTTCTGCACAGCGCGTTCCAACTCCAACAGGTTCTACAACTATCCTCGTAGCTGTTGTTAAGGGTAAGGACGTAACTGTTGAGGGTATCAACGCTGCTATGAAGGCTGCTTCTAACGAGAGCTTCGGTTACAACGAGGATCCTATCGTTTCTTCTGATATCATCGGTATGCGTTTCGGTTCTCTCTTCGATGCTACTCAGACAATGGTTAGCAAGATCGACGACGATACATATCAGGTACAGGTAGTTTCTTGGTACGACAATGAGAACTCTTATACTTCTCAGATGGTTCGTACTATCAAGTACCTCGCTGAGTTGAAGTAATACCGCAGTAGCGATATTCAACAATATTATAGGCCTGGCATTGCAAAATGCCAGGCTTTTTTGCGTTTAACACCCGTATGAAACCTTATTTCGGGTCTTTAAGTGATGCTAAACTTCTTTTTTTCGCTTTCTTTGTTTAGCTATATCAGAAATTTTTGTATCTTTGCCACCATGAAACAGACGATGATAACGATATTGGGTCCTACGGCAAGCGGAAAGACAAGTCTTGCTGCAGCCTTGGCTGCTGCCTTTCCTTCGCGTATGGACGGGATGGAAGCCGAGATTATCAGTGCCGACAGCCGACAGGTGTATCGCGGAATGGATATAGGAACGGGCAAGGATCTGGCCGACTATACTGTAGGGGACAAGCAGATTCCCTATCATCTCATAGATATCTGCGAGCCAGGAACCAAGTACAACCTCTTTCAGTATCAGCAAGACTTCTATGATGCCTATCAGGATGTTCTTAGAAGGGGAAGGTTGCCCATCCTTTGTGGCGGAACGGGACTTTATATTGAGTCCGTGCTCAAGGGCTATCATCTCTCGCCTGTGCCTCAAAACCCTGTGCTTCGTGAGCGTCTTGCCGACAAGAGCCTGGCTGAGCTTACAGAGATGCTGCAACAGCTCAAGGCAAGGAACGGCTCGCATATGCACAACCGCACCGATGTCGACACAGCCCAGCGTGCCATTCGTGCCATAGAGATTGAGACTTATAATGCCGAGCATCCCATGCCCGAGAGGGAGCTGCCATCGGTTGACTCCTTGATTATCGGTGTGAGCATCGACCGTGAGGCTCGTCGTGAGAAGATTACACGCCGATTGAGGCAGCGCCTTGATGAAGGTATGGTCGATGAAATCAGATCGCTTCTCGACAGGGGCATTCCTGCAGAAGACTTGATATATTACGGCTTGGAATACAAGTTTGTCACAGAATATGCGACAGGTAAGACATCCTACGACGAGATGTTCCGAGGCTTGGAGATAGCCATACATCAGTTTGCCAAGCGACAGATGACATGGTTCCGCGGCATGGAGCGCAGAGGCTTTACCATACATTGGGTGGATGCCTTGCTGCCCATGGCAGATAAGGTGGAACAGATATTCGAGCTGACAGGCGATGTGGACAGGTAAATCTTGAAATATAAAAAACAAAATATAGATCATGGCGGTTAATGAAAACAAGTGGGGATTGCTCTATTGCCCCCGTAATGGGTGGCGTGAAGGAAAACGCTGGCTCAAGATAGAGAAGGTGTTGCGCCAGCAGCATATCGACTACGACTTTGTGCAGAGTGAGAACCAGAAAAGTGTGGAACGGTTGGTGAAGATGTTTATCAACAATGGCTATAAGACAATAGTCATTGTGGGAGGCGACTCTGCACTCAATGATGCCGTCAACTGTCTGATGCAGGTAGACAAGGCTACTCGTGAAGGGATAGCCCTTGGCGTAATCCCTCATGGCATGATGAACGACTTCGCCCATTTCTGGGGATTCTCCGACAGCGATTATGAGCAGACCATCAAATGGCTGAAACAGCGCCGTATCAGGAAAATCGACTTGGGTTGTATCCGTTATACGAACAAGCGCGACGAGAAGTGCCATCGTTACTTCCTGAACTGCATCAACGTGGGCTTGATTGCCGCTATCATGAATCTGCGCCGCAAGACCCATCACTTCCTGGGTTCCCGCACACTTTCGTTCATCTCTTCTTTTGTGCTCATGATTTTCCAGCGCCTCGACTACAAGATGCATGTCAAGATCAATGAGGATGAGATACAGCGCAGGGTGATGACCATGTGCATAGGCAATGCCTCAGGATATGGGCAGACACCTAACGCCGTGCCCTATAACGGACTGCTTGATGTGTCGGTGGTGTATCATCCGCAGATCACACAGCTCTTCGAGGGATTCTATCTCTTCGTGCGTGGTAAGTTCCTCAACCATCGCAGTGTGCATCCTTACCGTACCCGTGAGGTGGAGGTGAAGGAGGCTTCGCATGCCCTCATCGGTGTGGATGGCCGTCTGATGAACACCCCTAAGGGAAGCTATAAGATAACGGTAGAGCAGGAGGTCATCAATTTCCTGATTCCTGCCTGATAAGAGGAGCGGGCAACTTGCTCCTCTTTTTTCGTATAAAGTGGTTGACGGCTGCCAGTCTGGGTGTTGTCAACATGCTGTTTTGCTCAAAAAGTAAGTTGATTTGGCTAAAAAAACATGATAAAGCAAAATTTCAACTATTTTTATCCGAAAAAACTTTGTTATACAACAAAAAATCGTTACCTTTGAACCAATCTAAAGTAATGTATTAAAAACTAAAACCTTAATATAGATCTATGAGTTATCTAAAATTCGAAAAGGCCCTGATGACTAACCTTCAAGAGTCATTGCCCAAGGAGTTGTTGCGTACCAACCGCTCTGGTGCTTATTCGTGCTCTACGATTGTGGACTGTAATACCCGCAAGTATCATGGTCTATTGGTTGTGCCGGTTCCAGAACTGGACGATGACAACCATGTGCTCCTGAGCTCGCTCGATGTTACGGTGATTCAGCATGGAGCTGAATTCAATCTTGGACTGCATAAGTATCAAGGCAACAACTACAATCCGATGGGACACAAGTACATCCGTGAATTCGATTGCGATAGGGTTCCTACCACGTTGTATCGTGTGGGAGGCGTCATTCTGAAGAAGGAAGTGGTGTTCCAGCATTATGAAAATCGTATTTTGTTGCGTTACACCTTGGTGGATGGACATTCTGCCACTACACTGAGGTTCCGTCCTTTCCTTGCATTCCGCAGCGTGAGACAGTTTACTCACGAGAATGCAACTGCTTCAAGAGATTATGCTGAGGTCGACAATGGCATCAAGACATGTATGTATGCCGGTTATCCCGACCTGTTCATGCAGTTCTCCAAGAAGAATAATTTCATCTTCCAGCCCGACTGGTATCGTGGAGTGGAGTATCCCAAGGAGCAGGAGCGCGGCTATGCTTCCAATGAGGACCTCTATGTTCCCGGCTATTTCGAGATGAACATCAAGAAGGGTGAGACCATCGTCTTTGCCGCTTCCACATCCGAAATCAAATCGCGCAGTCTGAAGGCACTCTTCGACAAGGAAGTGAATGAGCGTGCGCCACGCGATAATTTCTTCCATTGTCTGGTCAATGCAGCCCATCAGTTCCATCGTCGCGAAAGCAACGACGACCGATACATCATTGCCGGTTATCCTTGGTTCAAGTGCCGTGCCCGCGACACGTTCATCTCTTTGCCTGGTCTGACACTCTCCATCGAGGAAGACGATTACTTCGAGTTGGTGATGAAGACCGCTATGAAGGGTTATTACGAGTTCATGGAGGGCAAGCCTGTCACCGTACATATTGCAGAGATCGACCAGCCCGATGTGCCTTTGTGGGCAGTATGGGCTTTGCAGCAGTATGCCAAGGAGAAAGGAAAAGAAGCTTGCCTCAAGAAGTACGGCAAGTTTATCAAGGACGTAGTGATGTACGTGAAGTGCAATCATCACCCCAACCTGAAGCTGATGCCCAACGGACTTCTTTACACCGACGGCAAGGACAAGGCTGTGACATGGATGAACTCCACTGCCAATGGGCATCCTGTTGTTCCCCGTACGGGATACATCGTCGAGTTTAATGCCTTGTGGTATAATGCCCTTTGCTTCTGTGCCTCTCTGTGCGAGTTGGCAGGTAAGGAGAAAGATCAGCAGCAGTTCCTCGAGGCAGCCGAACTTGCCAAGCAGTCGTTCCTCGACACTTTCCTCAACGAGTATGGTTATCTCTACGACTATGTTGACGGCAAGATGATCGACTGGAGTGTTCGTCCCAATATGATATTCCCTGTAGCCTTCGACTACTCTCCATTGTCCCAGGACCAGAAGAAGCGTGTGCTCGACATCTGTACCCGAGAGCTTCTTACACCTAAGGGCCTGCGTTCACTCTCACCAAAGAGTGGCGGATACAACCCTGTCTATGTAGGTCCGCAGAGCCAACGCGACTATGCTTATCATCAGGGTACAGCATGGCCATGGCTGGGTGGCTTCTATATGGAGGCAACTCTGAAGATGTATAAGCGTACACGTCTGAGCTTCATTGAGCGCCAGATGGTGGGCTATGACGATGAGATGTCATGCCATTGTTTGGGCACTATCAGCGAGCTCTTCGATGGCAACCCTCCATTTACTGGGCGAGGTGCTATCTCCTTTGCCATGAATGTGGCAGAGATTCTGCGTGCGCTCGAACTACTTGAAAAATATCAATATTAAATAAGGAGGACTGCAATATGAAAGTATTAATGTTTGGATGGGAGTATCCTCCTCATGTATTTGGTGGCTTGGCTACTGCCAATTTTGGTATCTCACAGGGATTGCATGCTCAGGGCGATGTGGATATCACTCTCTGTCTGCCTCATCCTTTTGGTGATGAAGACCGCAGTGCCGCTAAAATTGTAGCCATGAACTGTGTGCCTATAGCCTGGCGCGATGTCAACTATGACTATGTGAAGCAGCGTGTGGGCAACATCATGGACCCTAATGACTATTTCCGTTATCGTGATCATATCTATGCCGACTTCAATTATATGAATGTCAATGACCTCGGCTGTATGGGCTTTGCTGGTGGATATCCCTCCAACCTTCACGACGAAATCAACAACTATTCTGTCATTGCAGGAGTGGTGGCTCGTTCTGAGGAGTTCGACATCATTCATGCTCACGACTGGCTTACCTTCCCCGCAGGTATCCACGCCAAGAAGGTGAGTGGAAAGCCTCTGTGCATCCACGTGCATGCCACCGACTTCGACCGAAGCCGTGGCAAGGTGAACCCTACCGTTTATTCCATCGAGAAGGATGGTATGGACAATGCCGACTGCATCATGTGTGTGTCAGAGCTTACCCGTCAGACAGTTATCAATCAGTATCATCAGGACCCACGCAAGTGTTTTGCCATGCACAATGCTGTTTATCCATTGAAGCAGGAGTGGCAGGACATTCCTCGTCCCGACCATAAGGGCAAGGAGAAGGTGGTAACCTTCTTGGGACGTATCACTATGCAGAAAGGTCCGGAATACTTTGTCGAGGCTGCCAATATGGTGTTGCATCGTACACGCAATGTGCGTTTCTGTATGGCTGGTTCCGGCGATATGATGAATCAGATGATTTATCTCGCTGCAGAGCGTGGCATTGCCGACCGTTTCCACTTCCCGGGATTCATGCGTGGCAAGCAGGTGTATGAGTGCCTGAAAGATTCTGATGTCTATGTCATGCCTTCGGTGAGCGAGCCTTTTGGTATCTCTCCTTTGGAGGCCATGCAGTGTGGCACGCCTACGATTATCTCCAAGCAGAGTGGTTGTGGTGAAATCCTGACCAACTGTATCAAGGTTGACTACTGGGACATTCATGCCCTGGCTGATGCCATCTATAGCATTTGCCACAATGAGAGTCTCTTCGACTATCTGTCTGTGGAAGGCAAAAATGAGGTCGACCAGATAACCTGGGAGAAGGTGGGAGCACGCATCAAGGACCTTTACCTCAAGACACTGGGGTGGAAGTAGGTGTGAAGTGAAGAGTGAAGTTAAACGTTCAAATTTTAATTTTTTATGAAGACAATTTGTTTATATTTCGAAATACATCAGATCATCCATCTGAAGAGGTATCGTTTCTTCGATATCGGTACCGACCATTATTACTACGATGACTATGAGAACGAGCGTAGTATCAGTGATATTGCTGAGCGTTCTTATATGCCTGCCCTCACAACTCTTGAGGATATGATCAAGGCCAACGGACAGTATTTCAAGGTAGCTTTCTCTATCTCTGGTGTGGGTATGGAGCAGTTGGAACTTCATGCACCACAGGTGTTGGAGAAGTTGCAGGACCTCAACAAGACAGGTTGCGTAGAGTTCCTCGCCGAACCTTATTCTCATGGTTTGGCCTCTCTCGTCAATGAGGAGAGCTTTAAAGCCGAAGTACAGCGTCAGGCTGCCAAGATGGAGGAGTACTTTGGCAAGAAGCCACAGGTGCTGCGCAACTCTTCGCTCATCTATAGCGACGACATCGGTTTGCAGGCTTCACAGATGGGTTTTGCCGGCATGCTTACCGAGGGTGCCAAGCATGTGTTGGGATGGAAGTCTCCTCACTATGTTTACAACTGCGCCCTGGCTCCAAAGCTCAAGCTCTTGCTGCGTGATGTGCGTCTGAGCGATGATGTCTCTCTGCGTTTCAACAACAGCAACTGGGACGGCTATCCTCTCTTCGCTGACAACTATATCAATCAGATTGCTGCCCTGCCTCAAGAGGAGCAGGTAATCAATATCTTCATGGAACTGTCTGCTCTCGGTATTGCCCAGCCCTTGTCAAGCAACATTCTGGAGTTCCTGAAGGCTCTGCCAGCTTGCGCCAAGGAGAAGGGCATCACCTTCTCTACTCCTATTGAGATTTGCAAGAAGATGAAATCGGTAGGCGAGTTGAATGTTCCTGATACCTTGAGTTGGGTAGACGAGGAGCGCGATGTCAGCACATGGTTGGGTAACTCTATGCAGCGTGAGGCTTTCAACAAACTTTATAGTGTTGCCGACCGTGTACGCATTGCCAACGATCCTCGTATCAATCAGGATTGGGATTACCTGCAGGCAAGTAACAACTTCCGCTTTATGACCACCAAACCAAGCAATGTCGGTCTTGACCGTGGTATCTACAGCGATCCTTTCGATGCTTTCACCAACTATATGAATATTCTTGGCGACTTCCTCAACCGTGTCAACGACTTGTATCCTTCTGATGTGGATAACGATCAGCTGGAGGGTCTTCTCACCACCATCAAGAATCAGGATGAGGAAATCGAGGTAAAGGACAAGGAGATTGTCCGTCTGCAGGCTAAGCTCGAGAAGATAGAGAAGGAGGCAGAGAAACTTCGTTCAGAGAAGAAGCCTGTTGCCAAGAAGACCGCTACTGCTGCCAAGGCTCCTGTTAAGAAGACAGCTACTAAGGCTCCTGCTGCAGCCAAGAAGGCTCCTGCAAAGAAAGCTGCCACTAAGGAAGAAACTACAGAAAAGAAATAAGAGTATAATCCTATAAATATAAAAAAGGCAATCTGCTGTTTGACAGATTGCCTTTTTTGTTTGTTCTATATTGACAGGTGATGAGCCTGTAGTGTACTGAGAGTAGGTTACTTTACAACGAATTTCTTGTTGTTGAAGATATAGATACCTTTCTTCAGACCTTCGGAACCTTTTTGTGCTACAACACGGCCGCTGAGGTCATAGATGTTGGTGTCTGCCATAGCCTGGTTGTCAACTCTTACGCCTGCTATATTACTCGAAGCATCACCATAGAGCGTAATAGCCAATATACACTGCTTTACCTTAGGGGTGAAGGTAAGCGTGTGCTCTACAGGAGTGGCAAAGCTGATGCTGTAATTCTTTATGCTTTTATCCTTTGGAAAAACATAGGTCGTAGCATCATAGTTCACACCATTTATCTCGCCTATGTATGCATCATCTGTGTCATAGTTGTTGCGCCCCTCGATTTCCATCTTTACAATCTTGATGCCGTCAGGAATATTGATGGTGTATTGGTTGGCACTAAACTTGATGTAATTAGTTCCTGAGCCAACGTCGTATGCTTTACCCTTTTCATTCGAGATAGAGAAACCATTATTGAAAGTACCTGCTACCTTGTCAGTCAGAGTTTTATTATTCAAAGTATAAATTCCATTAGGATCTGTTTCTATAGTACCTGTCGATGTGGCGTTGCACTGATCCTCGTAGGTGGAGTCAAACTTCTTCAGCCACATAGCACCACTGCTAACTGTAATCTTTGATCCATTCTTGAATACGAGATTATCCACAAAACGGATATCGATTCCCTTTTTGGCTGATATCTGTACGTTGTCGAGTGTCACGTTCTTGATGTGGCTCTCTGGGCGACCAACAAAGAAGATTGCGTTACCTTCGCAAACATCTGTAGTCTTTACATTCTGCAGATAAATACTATTATAGGTTGGGGTAGTGCTATCCAATGCTCTTGCGTTAGCCTTGTCTACCGCAGGATCGCTATTGTAGTTTTTGTCGTAGAAGCAGTCGATAGAGAGTGGGTTCTTGACCTTGGTCATAATGAAGTTAGTAAACCTCCAGTCTTCCTCACCACCGCCACGGAGAGTACCATCGCTATTGATACCAGTCTTCATACGGATACCAGCTGTGGTACCATTCATGGTAATCTTATCAAACCATACGTGCTTGATGTTCTTTGTATAGCTACCGATAGAAGCACCATGGCCTGTTCCAAAGTTGCAGTTCCAGACATGGATGTATTGTGCATCATTGTCGCAAACCACGTTGTCATCACCTGTACTGATGTTGCAGTTGTAGATGTTCATGTGGTGTCCCCAGATAGAGATACCGTCTGTGTTATGAGAAGGCTGTTCTGTCTTGGTTTCAGAGGATGGATTGTAGATAGTCACATCATGAACGGTACCATTACTCGCACCATTACTGTTACTCAAGGTAATGTTGACACCTGGAGTATTCTGAACCTTGAGATTGCGAATCAGGAATCTGCTGCCTTTCTCGAAGCGGATCATAGCTCCTGGGTTGAAAGTCTCCTTGTTGTCGCGAGCCTTCCACCAGCGTGCACCCTGTCCGTCGATGATAGATGTTTCGCCTTCACCCTCGATTACAATGTCGCTTTGATTCTTATTCTTACAACCAATAAAGAGAGTCTTGTTGTTAGGAGCCTTTCCATATTCCACGAGCTTCAGGGTGGCACCTGCGCAGAGGTGGAGTACGGTTTTTGACTTGATGCTGAGAACTTCGGTTGTACTTGTCATCTGGTCTGTACTACCAAACATCCACGTACCTGCAGGTATTACCACCATACCGCCAGTAGTAGGAACAGCATCCAGTGCTTTCTGAATAGCTTTGGTGTTATCAGCTGCCGATGTAGAGGCACCATAGTCTTTGATGTTAAACGTATTTGCCGATGTGATGGCTGGCAACAGTGGTAATGCTACTGCTGTCCATCCCTCAGGAGTATTCTGAGCATTTTGCTCAGCGGTGATTCCCGCAAAAGTAGTCTGTGCCTTTGTGAGTACGGGTAATGTCATAAGTGCTGCAAGCACCATGTTTTTGAAAAAAGTCTTGTTCATAAATTAGGCTTATATTTATTATATTGCAAAATTACAATTATTCTATATATAATAAGGTGTAAACCTCAGAAAATTATACGAAAACGATTACGTATATGGAATTGAACTTTCGCAAGTTTTGCCCCACACGCCCTGAAGGGGCTAAGAGCTTTTGAGCCTTCAGCCCGTACACAAACCATTTGCGAAACTTGAGTTCACTTCCTCTTCGATGAATCTACGAATTCAGTCTTGTTCTTAGGAAGTAGGGGAGTGGTAATGAAATAAAAAAGTGCAATGCCCGATGTGAGCATTGCACTTCCTATGCGCTTATGATTTTAATTTCTTGATTTCCTCTATAGATAAACCTGTGGATTGGAAAATGATGTCAATTGGTGTATTTAAAGCAAGAAGTTTGAGGGCGATTTCTTTGGCTTTTTCTTTTTTTCCTTCAGCTCTTCCTTCAGCTCTTCCTTCAGCTCTTCCTTTTGCTTCTCCTTTTATTATTCCTTTTTCCTCTGCATGCTTATATACTGCATAATTGTCCCACATGACCATCATGCTGTTGTCGTATTTCTCCTGCTCTTCTTTTGTCAGGGTCTTTGAGTCTGCTATTTCAGCCAGTCTCTTGAATATTTTATGCTGAGCCTCGAAAGGCATTTTCTCTAAAGTTTCCATATGCTTCAAATCTATTAATTCATTTAAGAAGATTGAAGGTTTCATCCAATGTTATTGCTTTTATATCATTTTCTTCAAAATCCTTTTTGTTTCTTGTAACTATATAATCGGCATTAGTCCTTTTTGCAGAGTAATATTGTACTCCGTCCTCAAAATCTTTCCACAAAGAGTCGTAGGAGTTGTATATGTCCGTGTTATCAACTGAACAGATTTCTATAAAATCTCTAAGGAAATTAATTTTATTTCTGAAGATTTCAATAGGCATCTTGCATCGTTCTATACATATAAAATTTGTAGTAACGAGGGATAAAGAACTAACACAGATTTGGACTTTATTTTCTTCTGCATAAGAAATAATCATAGCTGCAGCTTGATAAAATGGCTGCCTCTCCAAAATGAAATCTATAAGTACGTTTGTATCTAAAAATAGTTTCATAGATATTTCTTTATAGCTGAATCTGATAATTCTTTTTTGTAATCAAAGGACAAGTCTTTAGGGCATATAAAACCGCTCTCTAATGCTTTCACTTTTGGAGAGATATAATATTTTTCTGAAGTAGCGTCTTGTGAATTAGTTGTAATATTATTCATAAGGGCTTTCATGCCAGCCTTGATAGCTTCTGAAATACTTATATTATTAAGTTTAGCATATAATGCAGCTTCATTATAAGTTGTATTATCGAGATAAATTGTTGCCATATTTTTTCAATATTATAAGTTTATTTTTTGCAAAGATACATTTTTTCTTGATAACTTCCAAGTGAAATAACAAAAAAAGTGCAATGCCCACATCGGGCATTGCACTTTAATATAATTTTGATAGTTGGATTACTTCCACTTAGAAGCACCTGCTTCACTGTCAAGGTTTGTATTGAACTTGAATTCACCATTAGCTGGAGCAGTCCAAAGATCAGTCTCAGAACCCTTGAAGTCGATGAGACCTTCAATACCGTATGTAACAGCGTCAGCACCGATAGGTGTGTAAGCAAAGTTAGTCTTGTAGGAACCTGCTACAGAAAGCACTGTGCTTGCACCATTCAGAAGAACACTTCCCTTAGCGCCTGGTGTGTAAAGCTGAAGTTTTGCTCCTGCACTTCCGTCTGTAGCCATAGAAGGACCAAAGATGCTGTTGGTGATGTTCAAGTTTGCTGCGTTTGTAGCAAAACGGAACAATGGTGTGTTAGCATTTGCTGTAGTCTCCATTGGAGCATAGCAGAAAGTACAGTTGTTTACATTTACAGTAGGAGTCTGGGCTGTCTTACGTAAGTCGCAAAGCATAACAACGTTTGTGATTGTACAATCATCGAATGTAACGTTGCGGAAGTCACCACCCTTATCTGCGATGGTTACAACACCCTGATCGCCGACACCATCAATTGTACAGCCCTTGAAGGTAACGTTCAGGAAGTTGTCGTTGTTCTTCTGACCTCTTACTACACCACGGAAACCGCGGATGTAGCAATCGTTGAAGATGAGTTCACTGATGGTAGAACCAGTACCGCTGACATTGATAACCTGACGGCCACCGAAGCCCTTATCTGTACCAGCGAGGAAGGCATCCTTATCAGCTTGCTTATCGCTAATCATATCGATGCTTTCAAACTTCACCTTATCGATATTAACATCCTTCTTGACGTTCATACCGCCGGAGAAGGTGAACTGAGCGTTACCGCCCAATGTCATACCGGTAATGAAGGTTACATTGCGGTCGAGATTGATAGCATTGCTAATCTTGTATTCCTGTTCGCCACGGAGGATGACAGTCATACCGTCTTTAACCATATTCCAGAACTCAGCAGTCTTCAATGTATCTTTAGCTTCCTTTGCATCCCAGTTGCGGGTATCCAGCCACATACCTTCTCCATACTTTTCGTCGAAGTTAACACTTGCCTTGGTAGTTGCTGTTGTTTTACCTGCATAGGTGTTGTTGTTGAAGTCTGTAGAACTGTCGTATGTCTTGAATGTGTATGATGTTTCTGGCTGCAAGCCGTAAATATCTACATATCCCTGAGCATAGTCAGCATCGCTTACTTTAACTGAGATTATATCTTGGTTTTCAGCGTCTTCGGCAGGGCAAGCCATTACATACTTGATTTTCTGACCACCTTCAGTCCAAGATACACGAGCTGCATTATCAATAGCCTTGGCACCAGAAACCTTTGTTGGGTAGTTGATGCTCTGAGCCTTTACCTCATAATACTCAGATTCCTTGTTGTTGCCAATACACTTGATTCTTACACCATACTTCTCGTCCCATCCTAAGTCATCGAAAGTATAGGTATCATCCTCTGTTGTGGCTTTCTTGATTACTTTCAGGTGATTTGTGCCATCCTCATCTGTAGATGTCACAAGACCCAATTCCAACTCATAACTGGTGGCACCCTGGATTTTGTCCCATTCTACCTTCAAGTTATTTGAGTTGACCGTTGCGCTTGCAATTGGACGGAACAAACGAGGTGCATCGCCCAAGTTGTCATCGTCGCTACAGCTTACCATTGTGGTACCAACTGTAGCAGCGAAAAGCATAGACAATATATATTTATTGTATTTCATAATTACTTACTTTTATTTGTTATGGACTACATAACCCGATTTACTTGTTGCGAATAGCATAACCTTCGTTAGACAATACGCCGTTTGAAGAAGCAATGTTGTCCTTAGGGATAGGCAAGATATATGGAGTTACCTTTTTGCGGAGAGGCTCCATGTCTTCTGCACCTGTTGTCACAACTCCGTCTGTCAAACCAAACCATGAGTATAAGAAAGCCTCATTCATGACACCCTTCTTGATAGTGTTGCCATCTGCGTCGGTTCCATACTTTGTGTTTGTTGTTGGATCAGTATCACTGACAGACATGTATGTATCCAAGAACTTGATATATTTCAAACCATCGAAAGAAGCTCCTGCAGTCTTGATGTCATCATCTGCAAGTGTTGTTGCCTCTTTGTATGGGCTTGCGCTATTATCACGATAAGTGAAATAGTTGTTCTCGAACTGAATCTCGCCATTTACATAGTTGTAGTAGAGGCGTGGTGCGATACCCATATCAACAATTTCTTTAGTCTTGTCGTAGACGAATTCACCATTCTCCAGACGGAGCTGGTTATAGTTCATAGTTACGTCGCGAACCCACTCCAAAGTATTAACGATGGCATCAGAGTAGTAGTTCCAACGAACGAGGTCGAACTTACGGATGCACTCGCCACCAAACTCCCAAGCACGCTCGTTGATGATAGCTTTCTTAAAAGAGTCGTAATCGTTGAGATTGTCAACGTATTCATTCACCATCTCGTTCTTGTTGGTTGCATTTACAAAGGCACGGTTACGAACTCGCTTCAACATATCCTTTGCCTCTGTTGTTGGGCCATTGTTGATTTCATTATCAGCTTCAGCGAGGAGCAACAATACATCAGCATATCGGAGGATAGGGAAGTTGATACCAGTACCCTTAGATTCAATGTTGTTGACACTCAAATCCATGCGGCACCATTTAGCAGGCTGGATGTTGACACCATCAACAGCACCTTGTTTGTTGTCATACAACCAACGGTAGTTAGCGCAAGTAGCCTTAAGACGCTGGTCTTGTGTATTGAATGAGCATGCATAGCTTGGAGTCAGGTTGGTATAAGTAGTACCAGCACCCTTAGAACTTGAAACTACGCTCAAACCAAGGCACCAACCGATGTCACCACCAGAGTTTGGTACATAACCCATCTCGAACAATACATCACCATTAGCTGGGTTGCAGCCGTTGATTTCATTATCAAAGATCTGCTTGAAGTTGCTGTTGAGCTGACGGTCCTTCAAGGAAATCAACTTCTTGGCATAAGCCTTAGCAACCTTGTAGTAATCGTCTGCAGAAGTAGCTGTAGCCTCGTTGCCATTCTCATCTACATAATGTACAGTATATTCATCACCTGTACCTGTGCTGCGGGCCATAGTACCATCTGCCTGCATAGAGTAACCTGCACGGAACATGGCTAACTTGGTAATGAATCCCAAAGCGAATTCACGGTTCATGCGCTCTACTGTAGCTTTGCTGCTCCACTGCATCTCGCCCTCATTGTTGATGAGGTCCTGAATCAAGTGAGTATAGATGATGTTCTTATCTGTACGTGGATCATTGTGCATATCTTCCTTTGAAGTAGGAGTTGTTGCAAATGGTACGTCACCCCAGAAGTTACACATCAGGAAATACCAATATGCACGAAGGCAGATTGCTTCACCATGAAGTTGCTTCATATCGGCATCTCCATTCTTGTAAGCATCGCTTGCTTCAATTCCTTGAATACACTGGTTGGCGAAATCGATGGCTTTTTGAGTGTTGTTCCAGCAGTTCTTGATATCACCGAAATATGATGGGTTAAGGGCCCAGATACCGCGACGTGTTGTCTCTGTAGCTTGAGCCTTCTTTACGAAACCGATCTCTACGTCAGTATTCTGCATCCAGTTTGTACTCATACGGGAGGTATAAGTATCCTCGCAGAAGTAGGCATATACGTTGTCTACCATCTTGCGGGCATCTGTTGTGTTTGAACACAGATAATTCAAATTATCGGTAGATAAAGTCTCTGTGTCCAATAAATCACTACAGGAGTTGAAACTTGCTCCTGCAATGAACATTGAAATATATAGAAATATACGTTTCATAATTGTATTTTGTTTTCTATTAGAATGAAATGTTAGCACCTACAGTCCAAGAGAATGACTTAGGATATGATGAGAAGTCTGCACCAGGAGTCAAACCGCTGGTCTTGCTGCCACGGATAGATGAGTTAACTTCAGGGTCATAACCTGAGTAGCTTGTCAGGCAGAACACGTTAGTCAGTGTGCAGTACAAGCGTAAAGAGTTGCATGCAAATTTCTTTGTCCACATTTTAGGGAAAGTAAAGCCTACAGTCAAGTTCTGCAAACGGAGGAACGAACCATCTTCAACTGCCCATGATGTTGGTACAGGGTTGTTGTCAGACAGTGTTGCAGCACTCCATATAGAAGCATTTGCATTCATATTCTTCAATGTCTCATAATCTGTGATGATTTCACCTGTTGCTTGATCCATGTAAGTCCATGCCTTACCTCCCAAAGTTACAGGAGTCATTTCCTGACGGAGACTTGCGTATGTGTTACGATATGACTGAGATGTAACCATCTTGTCGAGGTTGTAAACATCATTGCCTACTACGTAGTTGAAGTTTGCAGTGAGGTCAAACCACTTGTATGTAGCATTGATTCCGAAACCTCCCTGGAACTTAGGCTGAGTCTTACCGATAATAGTGCGATCATCCTCAGAAATCTTGTTGTCGCCAGTAAGGTCTCTAACTTTCATTGCACCTGGGCGAAGACCAGCCTTAGAGCCTGCTGTGATGTATGTACCATCTACAACGCCATCTTTCAAGATGTAGTTACCGCTCTTGTCAAATACAAACTGAGTCTTGCCGTTCTCATCGGTTGTGGTCTGGAAGTCATCAACAGTATAGAAACCATCGCAAACAAAACCGTATACCAATCCGAGAGGCTGACCAACAACTACTCGGTAGTCATCATATCCGCGCATATCGGTAGAGAAAGCACCTGAGTTATATGACTGATAGGTCTGTCCACCTGCTAACTTATCAACTTTGTTTTTGTTGATACCTACATTGAAGTTGAAATTCAAAGAGTAATCCTTGTGACGAAGGATAGCTGCATTCAAGTTCAACTCAAGACCACGGTTAGATGTCTGACCGATGTTCTGCTGCATAGAAGTATAACCGATTGCTGTAACAGGAGCATCAAGGAGAAGATCCTTTGTCGTGTTCCAGTAATAATCCAAGCTACCAGAAATACGCTCACCGAGGAAACCGAAGTCCAAACCTATGTTACGTGTAATAGTTGTTTCCCACTTCAAATCTGGGTTAGCCAACTGAGAATTGTTCAAAGTATAGTGTGGGTTCTGTTGGTTGCCTGCACCATAATATTTGTTATTACCGTAAGCTCTGTAGGTAGTCTCATACATAGCAGAACTAATACGGTTGTTACCTGCTGTACCAAATGAAAGGCGGAGCTTTAAGTTTGACAACCAGTCCTTGGTGTTCTTCATCCAAGGCTCCTCTACAATACGCCATCCAAAAGCGGCTGCAGGGAAGTATCCCCAACGGTTGTTCTTCATAAACTTAGAAGAACCATCAGCACGCATGGTGAATGTAAACAAATAGCGGTCTGCGTATGAATAGTTCAAACGGCCAAAGAATGACAGGGTGCGGTCTTCCTGACCCAGTGAAGAGTTGATTGTACGAGAACCTGTTGCGCCTGAGTTTGATGCAAGGCTTGCAAACATCTTCTCTGGGGTAATATCCTTTTGGAAGTATTTAGCAATCACATTAAGACTTTCGTTGTTTGATGCTACATACTCTTGACCAATCATGGCATTCAGGTTGTGTACCTTATTAAATGTCTTATTGTAAGTCAAGGTGTGGGTCAAACGAAGTTTCCAGGTGTCTTTCTTGGTCCATTCGCCCATAGGAAGACTACCGCCATCCTTCACAGACTTATCACTTAATGCTCCATAGTAATCTTTCTGCTGGAAGAAAGTATAGTCGTAACCAGCCTCTGCACGGTAAGTAAAGTTCTTCAGGAACTTCCATGTGATGGCACCATTATAGTTATAGCGGCGTTCATTCTTTCTTCTCCAGTAGTCATTTACCTTGTCTTGCAGACTGCGGGTAATAGCGATGTACTCATCGTACTCATCGTCTGGAAGAGTTGATGGGTCAATGTCGAGCTGATCGTAGAGACCATTAACAGGACCTTTGGTGATAGTTTCGTAAGAACGAATCTTGTAAGTACCACCACCAGTACCTACACCTTTAGTAGTTACGTCAGCAAGACGCATACCGAAGTCAAGCTTTAAGTTCTTGCAAATCTCATGATTCAATTTGAAGTTTACGTTGAAACGGTCATAACCATTAGTCTTCATCAAACTGTTATCGGTTGTGTATGTACCGCTCAAGTTAAACTTTGTCTTTTCAGAACCACCGCTCACGCTGATATTATGAGACTGAGACAATTCGTGGTTTCCAAACATTTCATCTTGCCAGTCGTGTCCCTTCTGATACTGATACAAGTCCAGGTCTCCGAAAGAACCGAAACGTTTTTCGAAGCTGCTGATATCAGATGTTCCGCGGAGAGCAGCACGCTCATAGTTGTACATTACGTACTGATAAGGTGACATTGTGTCAAGAGTCTTTGCAATGCTCTTACCCTGAATGAATCCATTGTAAGAAACAACAGTCTTACCAGACTTTGCACCCTTGGTTGTAACCAAGATAACACCATTTGCACCTTGAGAACCATAGATAGCAGTAGAAGCTGCATCTTTCAATACGGTAATGTCCTCAATGTCTGAAGGAGCAATATCACCGATGGTTGATACAGGGAAACCATCTACGATGTAGAGAGGAGAGTTGTCACCAGTGATAGAACCACCACCACGTACCTTGATGATCATTTCTGCATCAGGAGAACCGTCTGTAGTTGTAATCTGTACACCAGGGAGCTTTCCTGTCAAAGCTTCCGCAGCATTAGTTACAGGAGCTTTTGTCAGATCGTCACCCTTAACGGTAGCAACAGAACCAGTCAAGTCCTTCTTTCTTGCGGTACCATAACCGATAACGACAACGTCGTTGAGGCTGTTGGACTCGTCCTCGAGCTTAACGGAAACGGTTGATTTACCTGCAACATTTACGATCTGAGTCTTCATACCGATGTATGAGATCTTCAGTTTCTTACTGTTGCCTTTCAATGTTAAGGTGAAATTACCATCAATATCGGTCGCAACGCCATTGCTCTGCACACCCTGCTCGAAGACAGAGGCGCCGATAACTGGCTCGCCCGTATTGTCGATAACTGTACCCTTTACGGTTTGCGCAGATAGGCTTGCTGCAAAAAACAGCATGATGCTAACCAACGCAATTCTAATTTGTTTTAAATTACCAGACATACATTTATTTGGTTAGATTAGTAAAAAATATATTTCTTCGCTGCAAAGATAATATCTTTTTTGCTTTTTTAATAAATATGGTGTGTTAAAATCTACGTAAACGTTTCCGTTATTTACGTAAAATCGGTATGGTTTTCTGTAAAAAAGATAAGAGGGTGTGTCATAAGTTCATGACACACCCTCTCTCTTTGTTGATATTATTCTTTTGTCACCTTATGTAAAAGGTGTAAAAAAGAGGTCTTGATTACTTCAGTACCACTTTGTTGGTCTTCTTGCTGCCGTCAGTCATGGTCTTTACGACGATGTTGATGCCACGCTGCAACTTGCTTACCTGAACACCGTCGGCAGAATAGATCTTGGTGCTCAAAACATCGGAAGAAGTTGCGATGTTCTCAATGCCGGTATCTGTTGAGTTGTCAGCTCTGCCAAAGCCACCCATCTCGTTGGCTGCACGAACAGTGAAAGAGCCTTCTCCCTCGACAGCCAAAGAATTCTCAGAAGTCAAGGCATAGAACTTGCCGTCTTTTGATACGAGATACATCTTGGCCTCACCAGTCCATGACAGAGTTCCGTCTTTCAGAGTTGCGGCAGGGGCGGCAGCCTGTGCAGACTTAACCTCTGGCTTCCAGTCGCCGAATACAGCATCGAGGGAGTATGTTGCAGCTTCTTCTGCTGTGAGAATGATGTTCTCTTCTTCCTTCTGCTGAGTAGCACCAGAGTTCTTGAAGACAACTTTCTTTTCTGCAGGAGAGAATACGTTACCTTCTGCATCCTTCAATACGTCGAGGCGGAACTTGTCTGCTATTGCGTCGCCCATTGCATTGATGGTGAAGTAAGCGTACTTCGTGTCATCGTTCAGGATTTCATCCTTCTGGTTCACGGTGGTGTTGAGCCAGGTAAGACGGGTGATGTTGTTCCATGAGCGGCCCAGGCTGAATGCCTTTGCCTTGTTCTCGATGGTGCAATCCTTGAAGATGTAGCCCCATTCGCTCTTGCTGTTAGGAGCAGCAATCACATCCTCACCATTCTTTTCGCCTTCCTTGCGACTCTCGTTGACGAAGAGTACACGGTTGAAATATACGTCGCCGCCACCACAAACATAGTCCACGGTGCCGTGAATCTCTGAATCCTCAAAGTAGAACTGACCCTTGCCGTTTGGCTCATTGCTATAATAGGTGTCCTGGTAAGACAGCATCTTAACGTTCTTGCAGATAGTCTGTGTACCACGATCCTGGAGGCAGACAGCGCGACCTGCTGATCCAGTCTTATAGTAATCGAGTGCATCTTTCAGGGTAAGATCCTGAAGATAGAGGTTGTTACTCAAGTTGAGAAGGGTGGCAGTAGTGCCGATGCCCTCGTTCTCTATTGCTGGTTTGTTGACGATGATGGTGTTGTCCATACTCTCACCGATGATAGAGATGTTGTTACCACTAATCTGAGTGAGGCACTTGTCGCCCAAATCGTATGTTCCGTTTGGCAAGAAGATGTACGAACGGGCTGCATCTGCTGCTGCATTAGCTGCATTTACTACTTCGAGTGTTGTCAGGAAGCTGTTGGTATCGCCAGCCTTTACTGTGTACCAGTTACCATTTTTTGCATAGGCTGGTTCTGTCATGTTTACGATGCTGAGACCGTGGAGGTAAGCAGTAGCTGCGAATGTAAGTGTGTACGCGCCACTTTCTGTAGAGTTGTTCTGCAGGATTGCGCTGAAACCATCCTTGCTTGCCTTGGCATCTACGCTTGCAATCATATTACCTTTAGGGTCTGTCAATGTGATGTCGCCTGTGGTTGAAAAACTGCAGAGAGTCAGTTTGATGTAACCTTTTCCACCCATCAAGATTTTAATCTTGTCGCCTGCAGAGAAAGACCAACCATGTGTGGTGTCGTGCCATTTGCCATTGCCCTCAACACAGAAAGCCTCATGGTCGTCTGCACAGAAACCTTCTTTCTGAAGATTGAAGTCGTAGCGAGCTGTTGTATTGGCCGTTTCGATGTCAGTAACGACTGCATAGAGTTTTGCATCTGATGTGAAGGCAGATGATGTAGTGTATTTCTTTTCATCCTGTTCCTGTGAAGGTGCCCAACCGCGGAATTTCTTTCCGTCAGCTACGGTTACCTTTTCTTCTGCCTCTTGTTTGAAAGAACCGATTATAGCATCCTGCTCAACCGTTTGGGTGCCGATAACAGTAGTTCCGTCTATATTATAATAGGTGAGAGTGAAGTCAGGCTTGAATGCTACGGTCAGCTCGTATGTTGCTTCATCACCATTTGCTTCTACCACGATAGTCACTACAGTCTTCTGGTCGTTGCCCTCGCCTGTAGTCGTATAGGTTGTACTCTTGATAGTTCCGTTGTCTGCTGTGATGTCTGTAAGAGGATTGCTCTCGCTGATGAGTGTTGCCTTCTTTGAGATAAGGAGGGTTGCCAGTTGTTTACCGGTAGCATCTTCGTTGAAAATGTCAACTGCCTGATATTTTTCTCCGTTGAGGCTGAAGCTTCCGAGCATAGGGGTCTTGCTCATGTCTACTTTTCCATAGATGGCAAGGTCGGTAACGTAAGCATTCTGTGCAAGTGCAAAGTTCTCGAACTTAATCTGGCAGTTGGTGCGATTTACATCAAGAGACAAATCCTCTCCTTTGGTAGTTACGATGCTTTGGTTATGAATTGCTACCCAATCTGTATCTCCATCTCCCTTTACTGATACTTTGATACCACGTTTGCTGCCGGTAGCTGCCTGATGCAGGGTGATTTTGGTGATATTAGCCAAGACAGAAGTTACTGCGCTTGGTTCGGCTGTGCTGTATTCACCCGTGTACTTAGCGGTCTGCATGAAACCTGTATGACCTGCAAACTTACCGTCTGTTGGTGATACGCCTACACCATTGAGTGTTATGGTGAAGTTCTCCTTGCTGTAAAGGGTCTTGAGGTTGACTACTTCATTGGTTGTCTTCTTACGGTCGTAAGCAGTCCAGTTGGTGAAGTCGGTAGAGTAGAGTGCCTTTTCTTGGATGGCACTTACGTGCACTACCTTAACCTGATAGAGGTAGCTGCTACCAATGGCAATTACTTCAACATAGCCTTGAGCCACTTCGGCAGAAGTGGCTTTGTGGTCTGTGACATCTGCTGTCGCTGCAACACCGCCAACAGTATAATTGTGATAGTTAGGATAACTTGTCACCGTAACTACATCTTTGGCAGACTTCACTGGAATCTGAAGTTTTGTGCCTGTATTAAACTGGGCATCGCTTGTTCTTCCTTTTAGTTTGCCGGTAGTTGCATCAACGTGCATAGTGATACCATCAACTGTTGAATTTATATCACCAGTTGTACCTTGAAAATTTGTTGCGGTATTGATCCCTTCAGGCAAATTTTTCTGAAAGTCCCAAATCGCAGTAACATCTTGCGCTTTTGCAATGCATGCAAAGACAAGAAGTAGACTGAGTAGTCCGAATCTTAGTAGATTTCTGTTCATTTGTTTGTTACTTTTTTAGGTTATATATACTTTATATTGTTTCCAGTAGATAAGAGTAGGAGTTAAGGGTACTGCTTTGGGGTACAAAGTCTTTGCAAACGAGTGCAGAACATCAAACTTGCTTGAATGTTATGCCGAGTGCAGCTTTGACTTGTGTACAAAGGTAATGCAAAATCTTGATAGTTGTTCCTCCTTAATCAAATTAAACTCACGTAAACGTTTACGATGAATTCTTGCATTTTTGTCTTGCATTTTTTACGATTAAGTTGTACTTTTGCATCGTAGTCATATTAAAGACTAATTTCTAAAACATAAAACAAACAAAATAATAAACTAAAAACAAACGATTATGAAGAAATTCTTTACTCTTATTGCAGCTGTCGCTATGGCAGCAAGTGTGAACGCACAAGGTACTTACGCTGTAGCGGAAGGTGAAGCAGTGACAGCTGGTGATCAAATTAAATCTGTAAACAATGTAACTTTGACTTATTGCGAGAATGCTGGAACTGCTTTTGCGGGAGGTAAGAAGACTACTAACTGGGCTGATGCAGACTTTACAGCTTATGTTTGTGGAGTGAATAATGGTAAGTTGGTTTCTGGTGCAGCACCAACAGGTTGTGTCTATAAGTTTGATACAAAAGTAGCGGGTACTCTTACTGTTGCTGTTCAGTTGAATGGTGGTAAGGGATTTCATGTTATAGGTAGTGATTTTGCTGAGGTTGCTCTTGCTTCTTACAATTTGCCTTCTGCTGAGGATGGTGAGTCTCAAACAATGACACAGAATCCAAAGGGTGAAAATATTGTTGCCGCTAAATCTTATGGTACTGTTACTATCAATGCTGTAGCTGGTGGTACCTACTATGTTTTGGCAGCTGGTACAAGGCTTGGCTTCTATGGCTTTAAGTTTACTGCTGGTACTTCAGGTATTTCAAACATCAATGCTTCTGAGGCAGCTAACGAGGGCGCTACATTCAACCTTCTCGGTCAGAAAGTGGCAAGCAATGCTAAGGGTCTTGTTATTAAGAACGGCAAAAAGTTCATCAACAAGTAATTTCGTATTCTCTTGCAGGACTTCGTTCCTGCGAGTCGCAAAAAATAATAAGGTCTTCTGTTTCGGCAGAAGACCTTTTTTTTATATCTCGGTTCGGTGTCTTGTTGATTCAGGAGGCGTAAAGCGATAAGGCTCTTGTTGTCAATGTGTTGCATGTTTCTGCAGTCCGCATACGTTTGCTTGCCTAACAATACTTATTAACTGCAAAAATTCAACAATTACACGAAACCACATAGTTTTATCATGATTTTACGGTTAAATTTCTGTAATTATATGCTGTGGCAGAACCATAATCGCAGAAAACAATGTATTTTTGTAAGCAAATCGTATAAAAAACAAGACCCGATAGCTTGACGAATCAGAGGCTACTGGGAATCAACGCTACAAAGATAGTGTTTTTTCTTGTTACAACCAAGTAAACGAACAAACATTTCAGGAGATGTTCACTATCGTCAGTTGTTTTGAGGTGGCTTTGCGAAATGCAATAGATAGCCTTTTGGTGCCAACCTTGGGACGTGATTGGTTGAAAGATTCTGTCCAAGACGATGGAATGTTTTCCAATGGGCGCATGAATGAAACAAGGAAAATCATAGAAAAGGCATACAATCGTTTGAATAGACAAGGTATCTATTCTCATTCCAAGTTGATTGCTGAAATGGAATTTGGAGTTTGGAAATATATGTACTCTTCACTACAGTATCGTGCAACAGGACAATGTCTATTGAGGGCTTTTCCAAACAAGCCTCGCTCATCGGTTGGTGCTCAATACAACAACACCTACATCTTCAATGAACTTGACAAGGTGAACAGTCTGAGAAATAGGATTGCTCACCATGAGCCAATCTGTTTCAGACTTCATGCATCGGAAATAGACACAAGTTACATTGTCAATGAATATCAGAAAATCCAAACCTTATTCTCTTGGATGGGAATAGATTCTCGTTCAATGTTGTATGGACTTGACCATGTACAAAGTGTCTGTTCCAAAATAAACGCCTTAAAGTAATATGTTTTTATATTCTTTTACTGTTTTTCGTGCAGTCGGTAACTACTCAACCCGTAGGGTACGATTCCACTCTTCATCACCCTTCATCTCCCTTCATTCTCATAGGGTAAGCGGCTCCGCGTTTAAATGCGTCATTCTCTCCGTTGCTTTTGTAATGGGAGAAAAAAAGCATTTTTCAACCGTATAGGTTGAACTTTTTTGCAAAGAATGTTGATGTTTCGCAAATATTTTGTATCTTTGAACTCAATTTCTGCATCATTGTGCAGAAGCTGAAAATAAAAATGTATAAAAGGTTATGAACGAAGATCAAAAACAAGCAATTATAGAGAGTGGGAAGCAATATTTCCGCACTATTATTATACCTAATCATCTGAAGAATTTGAATAAACTTCATCTGAGTAGCTTTGACATAAATCCGTTCTTGATTAATTATCTCGCAGCGTTCTTATGTGGAGACACTCAGCCTGTAAGTTTGGCCAAAGCTCTTGTCTATCCGCGTATACTGGGTACAAGTCTTAATACCAGTTTCGGTCAAAATGTCCAGGTATTTATTTCCCAACTTCAAGAAGTGGTAGGAGGCGCGTCTGGCATAGATGGTATAGATATAGAATTTGTTGATGCCATAGACGGACGGCGCAAATACTGCCAGTGTAAGGCAGGTCCTAAAACAATCAACAAGGATGATATAGCTACCATTTTGGGTCATTTCAAGTATCTTATGAACAAATCAAGGCTGGATAGGATGGGACTGCAATTTGATGATCTTGTTGTGGGAGTCTTATATGGTGAGAAGGGAAGTCTGTCGGCATTTTATAAGGCAATAGATGCTCATTATCCTGTGTTGTGTGGTTCTGATTTTTGGATGCATCTCACTGGTGATGAAACTTTTTATCATCGCTTAGCCAAAGCTTTTGGAGAAGTTGTGGATGAAGATGGTATTGACGGAAGTGCACTCATCCTTGCCAAGGTAGAAGAAATTGCAGAAGAAATCATACAGAAAGGTGGTTTATAATTATGACATTTATTTCAGAGAATAATTTAGCTGCGCTTATTGGAACATCCAACCGTACGGTTCAAACCTGGGGTAAGAACGGACTCTATCCACGACATCAACAAAATGGTGTCTCTGGATTTGATATGGATGAGCTTCGGGCTATTCCGGAAGTCAATTCCATGCTCCAAAGTAACTGGGAGAAGGAGTTTACTGTTGTTCCTGCACGCCAATTCAATTCCATAGAGTTGTTTGCTGGCGGTGGTGGATTGGCTCTTGGAATGTCGCTGGCAGGATTTCATCACGTTCTGCTCAATGAGTTTGATACATCAGCATGCAAGACTCTTAAAACAAACAAACCTGAATGGAATGTGATAGAGGGTGATGTGCGGCACATAGATTTTTCCCCCTTACAAGGTAAAGTAGACTTTCTGTCTGGTGGGTTCCCCTGTCAGGCATTTTCTTATGCAGGCAAGGGCGCAGGTTTCAATGACACTCGTGGTACTCTGTTTTTTGAACTTGCACGTGCGGTGAAGGAAATTCAGCCGAAAGTTTTTATGGGAGAAAATGTGAAGGGATTAATCTCGCACGAGAATGGACGTACGTTTGAAACTATAAAAAATGCAATAGCAGAATTAGGCTATACCCTTGTAGAGCCTCGTGTCTTGCGTGCAATCATGTATCAGGTGCCACAGAAACGTGAGCGTTTGGTTCTTATTGCAATTCGAAATGATATTGCCAAACGTGTTGAATTTCATTGGCCTACTCCTTATCATGAGGTTCTGACACTTCGTGATGCTCTTTACAAAAGTGTAATATACGACAAAGATGTTCCTGCATCTGAGGGTGCTCAATATCCAGAAAAGAAAAAGAAAGTTCTGGAAATGGTGCCTCAAGGTGGAGATTGGAGAAATCTACCCGAAGACATTGCAAAGGAATATATGGGAGGCAGTTGGTTGCTTGGCGGTGGAAAAACAGGTATGGCAAGAAGATTGTCTCTTGATGAGCCTTCATTGACTCTTACATGTTCACCTGGTCAAAAACAAACCGAACGTTGTCATCCTTTGGAAACCCGTCCGTTAAGTGTTCGTGAGTATGCACGCATTCAAACTTTTCCTGACAGCTGGAACTTTCAAGGAAGTATGAGTGATAAATACAAACAGATAGGCAATGCTGTGCCAGTTAATTTGGCATGGGCTGTAGGTCGGTCGCTTATCCGGCTCTTCAATGACATTCAGAAAATGATGCCAGAGGAAACGCAGAACTGTAGGGAAGCTGTAAGGGAGATTATGTGCAAGCAGTCGCAATTGGTTGTTGTAAAAGACCGCAAAACCCAAACATCAACTGTGAAGAAAAAGTATCATGAGCTCAGCTATCTTGATCTCTTCGACCAGTATGCTTTTAACAGCATTACGGAGAACAATATGTTGCACGAGGACATTGATTGGGAAAAATATGGTGAACAGCCACAGGGTGCGACTATAGTGGAAGAAGACAGGAACGTACTCATCTCGCTTGTTAAGAAAGACAATGAAAAGGTGTTTCTTGATGGTTCAGCAACCATTTACTATACTGGTAAGAAATTCCCGACATCGGTTGCTCTCAACAAGCTTTTCTACTTCATGCCTTACATCAAAGGCAAGGGAGTGCGCGATCTTTTTCTTATTAAGACAGCACGGCTGGGTTACCGCAAGGAAGGTACAACAGAAGAAGACAAGAATGACCTTCGTCTGGTTTTTGATGTGCAGTTTGTAAAACAGCTCTTCGAAGACTACAAGCCTGTCGAATTGAAAATTTGGCGAACTTTTACAGATACTACGATAAAAAAACTCCACAATCACAAATGAGGAAGTTAATGGTGAAATAATATTTCCTAACTGGGCAAAAAGAAAAATCCAGTAGGGTGATTGTCTCTTCTTAACTGAGTGAGGAATTTTTGGGAGTAACAGTATGAATAATCGGTATCAGTATTAATTTGTTGCCCCACGGAAAGTATCTGATTCCCGCGGGACGAAGATAACAAGAAAAGAGGGTGTGCCATAACTCTATGACACACCCTCTTATTATTTTTATTTCCTTCGGAGAGAAAAATTACTTCTGTACGAACTTCTTGCCAGCCTTAATGACTACACCCTTGTATGCCTTACCTACCTTCTGACCTGCGAGGTTGAATGCAGGAGCATTCTCCAGTGTTGCATCGGTTGTGATGTTGCTGATGCCTGTTGGTATAGGAGCAGAGATAGGAGCAAGTTCTTTAACAACGTTACCGCTCAACTTAGCTGTGACTAAGATACCAGTTACGTCAAGACCTTCACCATCAGTGATGCTTGTATTGGTTTTAAACTTGTCGTAAATCATAACTTTCTCAGTACCATTTGTAAGATATTGATTGGTATGAGTACCAGAAGTTTCTGATATAATATTTGCATTCTCTACTGTTACAAGATCACAAAGATATTTGTCTGTTGTGAGGTCTGCTACTGTAACCTTAGTAGGAACTGCTGCTTCACCATCAGTAATAGTTAACTTTTCAGCAGATGTATTTGCGGTCTTTGTAGCCTCAGTCATCTCGTTGTAAAGAGTGTACTTAACCTCTACAGTACCATTGATAATTTGATTTACATTTAATTCCAAATCTGTATTGAAGAACTGAATAGCACCTGATGCATCGCGAACATAGTACTCTGTGTTTGTTGCACCTGATTGTGTTGTGTAAACGTTCTTGTAAACTACTTGCGCATTCTTGAGAGTTAAAGTAGCAGTTGTTCCACTTGTCAAAGCCTTGAATGCAGCAATGTTTTCTGCTTTAGTTTCTTCTGCTGGAGGAGTTGGAGTTTCTCCGCCACCTTGACCGTCAGAAGTAATGTCTACTTTGTCCACATTAAATTGTCCTGCTCTAGTTTTTGCTTCTGTTCCATATTCGTTTTTATCGCCAACTGTCAATGTTACAGATGAAGAACCAACGGTGTTCTCCCATGTTGCTGTACCACTATTTACATCCACGGTCATTGTGCCTTCTGATGCAGTTACAATGGCCCATTGTTTTTTACCCGCTTTAGAGATAGTAAAGACCATTTTTGTCATTTTAGCACCGCTAATGGTAATGCTGTTCTTGGCATAGTGGCGTAGATCTTTGGAGTTGGCATTTTGGGTTGGTTGTGTTGAACCATTATTTTTCTTTGCTGTAAATGTGAAGTCGCCTGATGTGAAAGTATAGCCGTTGTTTTCTTTATTATCTTCATCACTAACAGTTGTAACGGTAAGTTTGGTCAAATCAATGGTTGATACACCAGCAAAGCTGAAATTAGCAATTAATGCCAACACAGCGATCATTGAAATGCGTAAAATTTTATTCATAAACGTAAGATTTAAAAGATTAATTAATGTTTTATTTAACTCTTATGTGAAGAAATTGCAAACGAGCGCAATGAAAGACAGCTTTCAGATTGCCGTGTGCTCTTATCTTCTTTTGCAAAGTTAGTAAAAAAATTGATAGGTTGTTCTAAAAAAGGCATTAAATTTTGATTAAAATGCAAAAAGGTCGAAAAAAGGACATAAAACATCCCTTTTTCGACCATGAACGATAGGCTTTTCTTTATTTTATTACTTTGTCTGTTGCGGTTTTGCCATTGCTGTAAGTTATCTTTCTGATACTGATACCCTTGGCAGGGGCATTGAGACGAGAGCCGTTGAGGGCATAATACGTGATGGAAGCCACTTCGCCTTTGTCGACAACCGTCTGGCTGATGCCTGTAGAGGTAGAAGTTGGATAATACTCATCAACTGCGTCAATGGCATCGGTATTTTCTGACTTCATGATGTTCTCTACCAGTGAGTTGGCATAGACTTCGATGTTGGTATAATAACCCTTCTTGTCGAGCGAACAGGTGAGGGCATCACTTGCATCGTTAGGATTCAGACCGTTGGCCTTTTCCCATTCATCAGGAATACCATCCTTGTCGGTGTCGAATCCAGCAGGACGAGAGCCTGTGCCGAAGTTGTCTTCTGTATAACCATTTACGTCTGACACCTTATCTATAATACCAGGCGAGTTGGTGATGCTTCCCTTATAGGTTGCCGTACCCGTCTTGGCCTCTTCCATGTATCGGGCATCTATTTCGTCGCGATAGAGGGATGCACCTACATAGGCTAAAACTTTTTCGTATGCTTCGGCAGCAGAGTGGGTGGTCACTTGTCCTGTAGGAGCAGGATTGTCCATCTTGATCTTGACACACGACTTGCCGCAGATTGTGGTATGAGCCACGGCATCGCCATAGAAGTTGTTCGCATCGGGACTGTAATATTCTCCGTTCAGGCTTGGAATACCCTTGTCGTAGCTTATGCCCGTCCAGTCTTTGTTCTCCGTCTTCTGACCTTTCGTGGTTTCTGTCGTATTACCATTGATATAATAACGGCTGGTCATGTCGTATAATTCTGGATGATTTTTGTCGGAGTTACTCTGTTAGAAAGTGTGACAAGGGTGATACGGTCTTGGCTTCCTCGCTCTTTACCTGTGCTCACATCCACCTTGAGTCCATCGAGGGTTTTGCTGGAAAGGCTATGGCTGGGACCAGCCTTGTAGTAGTTGTTGACGATATTGATCTGCCCGCCACCAGGACCGCCATAGCAGGTGCCCTGTGCATTATACATCACGCAGTTGCGGAAGTCTACGTTCTCTGCCTGTACGGTGTTCTTCCACTGGTAGGTGCTGTATTCCTTGTTGTCGGTATAGCCTGTCCAACCATATCGGGCACCATTGAAACGTGGACCACGGTTCATCAGATGAGCCACGAAGTTGTGGTGAAAACTTGCCAACTTACCACCCCAGATGCCGCCATAGCCATGAGCACCCTTGGAGTGACCGGGATTGGTAAGGCTCTCTGCCACGGTACACCACTGCATGGTGAAGTTGTTGTTGTCATAGAACGAAGCCACCTCGTCGATACTCCAGCTGAAGGAGCAGTGGTCGAAGATGATACCCGTCTTGTTGCGCTGCCATGAGGCATCAGCACCGTCGTTGATGTCCTTCTCCTGTCCACGGCGAATGCGGATGAAACGGATGATGTTGTTGCTACCCGGTTGAACCGTATAATAGCGCAGGGTGATGCCTGGCGAAGGGGCTGTCTGTCCGAGGATGGTAATGTTGTCTGCTATCTTCAAGTCAGACTTCAGGGCGATGACACCAGCCACATCGAAGACGATGATTCTGTTGCCCGACTTGACAGCCTCTCTGAAAGAGCCAGTTCCGCTGTCGTTGAGATTCGTTACGTGATAGATTTTACCGCCTCTACCTCCAGTAACAAATCTACCATGGCCTTCGGCTCCTGGAAAAGCCGGAGCCTGTGCCATGGTAGATATGCTGATGAGTGAGGCTGCAATGATAGATAATGATTTCTTCATTTGTTAGCCTGATTGTTTTTATAGAGTTACTTGATAAGTCCCTGCTGTTCCATTTCGAGACTTGCCCAGATGAAAGGACCCACGCCCTTGGCATCGTTGTCGCGGATAGGCTCGCTCATATAGTATTCGAAGCTCCCATCGCGCTTGTAGTTGGGCTTCTTGACGTATGGGCCAGGGCCAGGGCCCAAGCCGCTTACTGCACAGCAGCGTGTCAGACTGATGGTCTTGTCGGCGTTTACCTTGATAAACTGTTTCAAGATACCATTGTATGCCTTCACGCCTGCCTTGAGATATTCCTCAGAGAGGTAGCCCTTGCGGTAGCCCTTGAGCAGCACATAGGCAAACATCGAAGAGGCTGTGCTCTCTAAGTAGTTCTTGTCGCTCTTCACGTCGAGCACGTCGTACCATACACCCGTCTTCTTGTCCTGATACTTCACCACACTCTTCATCGCCTTGTTCAGCAGGTCGATCACCTCCTGGCGGCGTGCGTAGTTCTCGGGCATGGCGTCGAGGCACTCGGTCATAGCCATCACATACCATCCCAAGGCTCTTGCCCAGCAGTGCTGGCTCTTGCCGTCTTCCTTGTTCGCCCAGAACTGCTGATGGGTCTCGTCCCATGCGTGCTTCCAGAGCTGCGTCTTCTCATCGTAGGTGCGATAGTCGGTCTTCACCATCTGGTCTACCGCATCGTTGAGATACTTCTCTGCCTTCTTGGGCTTCATGGTCTGTACGGCATAGTTGCAGTAGAAAGGCAGTCCCATGAAGATACCGTCGAGCCATACCTGGTTGGCGTAGATAGCCTTGTGCCAGTAAACTCCCTCCTTGGTGCGAGGCTGGTTCTGCAACTGCTTGAAGAGTGTCTTCAGTGCTTTCTCTGTTCCCTTGGTAGGGAAGAGGTTGTGCATGCGCAGGATGAACTTGGCAGTACGCACATTGTCGAGGTTGAAGTCTTCGTATTTGTAGCCAGTGATGTTGCCTTTCTCGTCGATCATCTTGGCAGGATATTCCTTCAGGTAGTCGAGGATGGCATTGTTGCCTTCCTTGTAGTGCTCGTAGGTGTCGAGCATTCCCTCCATCTCGATACCCATCACATAGCTCCACTTGGGCTTGCTGCTGAAGTCGAGCAGGTAAGAGTGGGGTACACGCTTCATCTCGCTGTAGGTGAGCCATTCGCTATAGTTCTTGTAGGGCTGGTCTTCCTTGTTGAGAACGAGGGAACCGTTGATGACGAGGTTGTCGAACTTCACGTTGCGGGTCTTGCCGGTGATCTTGACAGGCTCTTTCACCACACCGTCGAACTTACAGTTCTTGATATTGATGTCGTAGACATTCTCCAAAGAGTCGCGGCCGATAATCAGCACGCCGTAGTCGCTCTTCTGGCAGGTGACGTTCTCTACGTTCACATTGTTCACGATAGGTTCGAAACCACGATAGCATATCTCTTTTCTCTCGTAGTCGAGGTTGATCTTCACCACAGCCTCCTTGCACTGACCTACGACGACATTGCGCATATTGATGTTCTGCACCTGACCGCCACGGCAGTTGTTGGTCTTGATACGCAGGATGCGCTCCAAGTGTGGAGAGTCCATCACGCAGTTTTCGGCATATACGTTCTCGCAGCCACCCGAGATCTCACTTCCTATCACCACACCGCCATGGCCGTCTTCCATCTTGCAGTTGCGGATGATGATGTTCTTGGAAGGCTGGTTCCAGAGACGACCGTCGTTGTTGCGACCGCTCTTGATAGCGATGCAGTCGTCGCCGGTATGGAACACGCAGTTCTGGATGAGTACATTCTCGCAAGCCTCTGGGTCGCAACCGTCACCGTTAGGTCCTTCGTTCCATACATACACACCGTCTACCGTGATGTTCTTGGAGAGCAGTGGATGGATGACCCAGAAAGGCGAGTTGATCATCTTGACATCCTTGATAAGGATGCGCTCGCAGTGTACCATATTGACCAACTGAGGACGCAAGCCATAGCCCATACCGAACTTACGCTCGTCGAAAGGCACACCGTCCTCTGCCATCTTCAGCAGTTTGCTGCGTGAGCCCAACTTCTGGCTCTCTTTGGTCACACCCTCCTTGTAACCGAAACGAGGGCTGCCATTCCACTGCCAGAAGGTGTCGTTGTTGCCACCTCCATCGATGGTTCCCTTACCGGTAATGGCAATGTCGGTAGCCTTGTAGGCATAGATGCAGGGAGAGTAGTTCCAGCAAGCCAGACCTTCCCAAGAGGTACGTACCAGGGGATAGAGCTTAGGCTCGAAGGCAAAGTGAAGGGTGGCGCCTTCCTCAAGAACGAGGTTGACATGGCTCTTCAACTCAATGGCTCCTGTGTTCCAGGTACCCTTAGGGATGATCACCTTTCCGCCTCCCTTCTTGGAGACAAGAGAGATGACTTTGTTGATGGCCTTTTGGTTTTGTGCAGCCGTAGCTGTAGTCTTGGCACCAAAAGATGTGATAAGGAACTGGCGTTCGGCAATTTTTGGCAATTGGATGCTCTGCTCGATACGCTTGTACTCATTGTCGTCCCATCCTGCTGCAAAGGCGCACGCTGGCAATAGGAGAGCGAGCAATAGTGTCTTTAAGTATCTCATAATTTGCTTTAAAATAGATAATGATTAATACTGTAGTTGTTATTTTCGCCACAAAGATAATGAATTTATTTGGTAATGGTTGCGTACACAATGTTAAAAAACTCATTTTCCTTCAAAAAAGCTTGGAGTTCTCAATAATAAAGTTTATATTTGCAGCATCTTTTATAAGATTTCAATTTTCTTTATTGAAATCATTATCACGAGGTTGGTGCATCCTGCACCAACCTCTTTTTGGCTCTGTATATAATAAAGAAGTTAAGGGAGTTAAAGGAGTTAAGGAGTTAAGACAAATGTTTTGTGGACATAAAATTAAACACTAAACATTCCTTCAAAGGCTGTTGTCTTAACTTCCTTAACTCCTTTAACTCCTTTAACTCCTTGTGGAATCTCCTCAGCCACTAATTGTTAAAAAATAGTTTGAAAGATAATAAAAAAGTCTTCTTGTTTGGTGGTTTTTGATAAAAGTACTATCTTTGCAGTGATTTTTAACATTCCTAACACAATAAAAACAAATAGCCTATAGATTAAGATTTCTACTTAAAGAAACTAAAGAGGTTAGAAAAATGAGAAAACTCGAAGAAATGACCGATGAGCAACTCGCCTTGGCTTATGTCGAGGGCGACAATCGGGCATTCGATTTGTTACTGTCTCGTAACGAGGTGAAACTGTTCGGCTATATCATGTTTGTGGTTCACGACCAGGAAAGGGCGAATGATGTCTTTCAGGAGACATTCGTCAAGGTGATTACCAAATTGCAGCAGCGCCAGTATGTGCCTAATGGCAAGTTCCTGGCATGGTGCATGCGCATAGCCCACAATGTGATGATGGACATGTATCGCGACAACAGATTGCAGAACATCGTGGAGACTCCCGATGACAACGATATGTCGAAGATAAGAGACGAATACGTGGTCTTCGATAATGCGGAGAACACTATCGTGCGGGGACAGGTGATGTCGGATGTTAAGAAGATGGTCAACCTGCTGCCACCTACCCAGAGGGAAGTGGTGTATATGCGTTATTACCAGCAGTTGTCCTTCAAGGAAATCGCCGAACTTACGAATGTAAGCATCAACACCAGTCTTGGCAGAATGCGTTACGCACTCCTTAACCTACGTCGTATGGCTAAGGAGCACGATGTATTCTCGAATATTACAATGTTTTAAGACCGTGGATGGTGGCAAGAGGGTCTTTGCTCTTGAACACATAACTGCCACTCACTAAGATATCGGCACCAGCCTCAATCAGGCGGGGAGCCGTTTCTGCCTGCACGCCACCATCGATCTCTATCAGTGCTTTCGAGCCGGATGACTTGATGAGTTGGCGCAGTCGTGCCAGCTTGCCTATGGTGTTCTCAATGAACTGCTGTCCGCCGAAGCCCGGATTCACACTCATCAGCAGCACCATGTCCACATCGCAGATAATGTCTTCGAGCACGCAGACAGGTGTGGATGGGTTCAGCGTTACACCGGCTTTCATTCCAGCTGCATGAATCTGCTGTATGGTACGGTGAAGGTGGGTGCATGCCTCGTAGTGCACATTCATCATCATTGCGCCCGCCTTGGCAGTCTGCTCTATGTACTGCTCTGGGTGGACAATCATGAAATGCACGTCGAGAGGCTTGGTGCATACCTTTGACACCGCCTCGATGACAGGAAATCCAAAAGAGATATTGGGCACGAAAACTCCGTCCATTACGTCGAGATGAAGCCAGTCGGCTTCGCTCTTGTTGATCATCTCTATGTCGCTTCTCAGGTCGATAAAGTTGGCAGACAACAGAGATGGGGATATGATTGGTTTCATTCTTTGTTCTTATTTTAGTTGAGGCAGAACGCCTCATAACGTCCATTCATTTTGATAGCGCGATAAGTGTAGGCTATCTGTTTGATCATATTGATAGTCTTTCTCGACGGTCTCATTTCATCAGAAGTAGAATATTGCTTCATAGGCATCTTTTTTATGAATGTTATGTTCTTGCTTTTGTTAATATAACGACGCCTTTGCCACTTTATTATATTTCAGCAGAAGAATATTCTAAAAAAATGCAAGCGGCTTCGATGCCCAACCCGAGGCTCGATTTGGTTTTCCTCAAGAAATGGAAGACAAGACTATCAGTTATCTGCTGGATAATATGAAAGATGTATTGAAAATAATTACTTGCGCATAAATGTTTTTTGCGGAAAAATGTATCATAGTATCATTATTTAGTGCGACATCATTATAAACATCTGATATAATGCACAATACAAGAATGATACTTTTTCGTTTATTTTACAAGAAGTATCATAGAAGTATCATAGAAGTATCACAAATCACATCATTAAATTCGGCTTTGAGTCGATTTAAAAGACTAAAAAAAGTGTCTTCTATTCCAGTTTTGAGCCCACTTGAAAAAGTCATTTTTACGAAAACCTACTCTTGATTATCAAGTTGCAAAGACAAAAAATACGTTTTTCGACTTTTTCAAGTGGACTCTTGACAGATGTTTCTGTAATACGTAACTTTGCACTACCAAAATTTCGTAAGTTTTGCCCCACACGCCCTGAAGGGGCAGAAGCTCTTAGCCCAGGGCTGCGCCCTGGGTTATTACGGATGATAGCCTATCGCCCTGTAAGGGCAAAAGCTTTAAAATACCGGGCAATATACAAAGCTTTTGCCCTTACAGGGCGCCAAGTTTGCGAACATGATAACCCAGGGCGCTGCCCTGGGCTAAGAGCTTCTGCCCCTTCAGGGCGTGCTGCTTATATGGGCTCCAGTGTAATACGTAACTTTGTACCATCCAGCTCCTTCAGGGCGTATTGGGTAATTCCAACTGTACAGTTCGAAAACTTTAGCACCATCTCTTCCTGTATGTAAAGGATGCCAATACAAACTATGAATAAGAAGAAAGATTGACAGGCTGGATTAGGAATAAAATCACATACGCCGTTCTGTAAGAGATCATCAGGAGGTCTGTCTTGCCCGTCAAGTGGGCACTCAGTGAACAAGCGATGGGCATCAACTGAACAAGCGTCGGGCATCGACTGAACAAGCGACGGGCATTGACTGAACAAGCGGTGGGCATTGATTGCCCGTGCGATGGGCACAGAGTGCCCAAAAGTCAGACGATTCTTGGGCACTCCTTGCAGGTCGGTGGCTTTGCTTTTATGCATAATGGCTCATGACGATTTTGTGATACTTAGATAACGTTTTTTATGATACTTCTATCAGATTAATGATACTTCTATGATACTTCCTGTAAAATAAACGAAAAAGTATCATTCTTCTATCTTATTATATGTCAGTTATTTATCTTTATATTCAGCAAAAAAATGATACTTTGATACTTTTTTCATAAAAAAACTTTTTCGTATGAGCACATACTCAACGGTAAATCCAAACAGTATCTGATATGAAATCTTATAGACTGAACTTTCGCATATCAGGAAGTTAAAGGAGTTAAGGGAGTTAAGGAGTTAAGACGTATGTCTTGCTGCTTAAAAAAATACGCAAAAAAGACTGTTGTCTTAACTCCTCAGCGACCGTAGGGAGCGATAACTCCTTTAACTCCTTTAACTTCTGAGCTTGCGAAACTTGAATTATAGATACAAAAAATACAGTTAATCTTCCTTATGGAGAATCAACAGGAGCATAAAAAATTACCCAATACGCCCTGAAAGGGCAGAAGCTCTTAGCCCAGGGCATCGCCCTGGGTATAATAGCAATCAGCAAGACGCCCTGTAAGGGCAACAGCTTTAAGTTTTGCCTGGAGTTTTAAAGCTTTTGCCCTCACAGGGCGACAGGTTTGCGTCCGTAATTACCCAGGGCGATGCCCTGGGCTAAGAACTTCTGCCCTTTACCTTTGCTTTACCCTTCGGCCAGCGATTTTCAATTCCGCTACGCGCCGCTGACCGTTGGTTCAAGGCGTGTGGGATAAAATTTGCGAAACTTGAGTAACTTCTTTAACTTTCCTATTTGTGAAAGTTGAGTATAGAGCCCACTTGAAAAAGCCAATTTTACGAAAACCTACTTTTGGTTCTCAATAAGTTGCAAAGACAAAAAAATACGATTTTCGACTTTTTTAGGTGAACTCAGTATATATAATAAGGTATAGGGACGGAAAGAGGGATGGAAAAGAGCAAAAAGTGATAAAAAATAATCGAAATTGCAATTTTTATCGACAAAAAGTTTGTAGATTGAAAGAAAAAGTGTAAATTTGCAATCGAAACAATAACGAAACAATGTTATTCATAAATAATAAGCAAATGACAACATTCGTATCTTCAACAGCATGGTGGTGGCGTATCTCAAGATTGAAACAGTCGTGAGTCGATAAGCCGTGTGAGGATATGAAAATCCTAAGAGAGATAGAAAAGGCCTGCCGTAACTTGCGACAGGTCTTTTTTCTTTAAGGTCTGTTACAGGTAGAAGGAGGGTTTGAACGAAGATAACAACAAAAATATAGGAGACAAAACTTATGGAAATGAAGGACATTTTGAACAGAATGTTGAATCATGAGGAACTTTCCCGAGAGGAAACCAAGAACATCATCGTTGGCATCACAAAGAGTGAGTTCCCCGAAGAACAGATCACCGCCTTGCTTACAGGCTTGCAGATGCGTGGTGTGACCGTAGACGAGTTGTTGGGCTTTCGTGACGGAATCCTGGCGACAGGAGTTCCTGCCATCCTCGACTGCGACAGATATATAGACGTAGTAGGAACGGGAGGCGACCGTAAGAATACATTCAATATTTCTACCACCTCGTGCTTCGTCATAGCAGGTGCCGGATATAAGGTGGCCAAACATGGAAACTATGCTGCCACATCGGTGAGTGGAGCTTCCAATGTGATTCTGAATCATGGAGTACATTTCACTGACGATCTCGACCAACTCAACCGTTCCATCAATGAGGCTGGTATCGTGTACCTTCATGCACAGTTGTTTGCCAAGGCGATGAAGTTTGTCGGTCCTATTCGCAAGGCCTTGCAGTTTCCTACCGTCTTCAATCTCTTAGGTCCTTTGGTCAACCCCAGCCAGCCTTCGTGTCAGTTGCTCGGAGTTGCCAATCTCGACCAGATGCGCCTCTATAACCAGGTATATCAGAAGATAGGCATCGACTATGGCATCGTCAACAGTATAGATGGATATGATGAGATTTCGCTGACCAGTGACTTCAAGGTAACAACCAACGACTATGAGCGCATCTTCAAACCTCAAGACTTAGGTTTCGAGACAGCCAAACCGGAAGAGGTGAGAGGTGGAGCTACTGAAGAGGAGGCAAAGGACATCTTTGACGCCGTACTTGAAAACCGAGCACTTCCTGCCCAGAAGAATATCGTTTTGGCAAATGCAGCCTTTGGTATCCAGGTGATGGAGAAGGGCAAGAAGAGCATTGAGGAGTGTGTGGAAATAGCACGCGAGAGTATAGACTCGGGCAAGGCACTTGCCACCTTCAAGAAATTTGTGGAACTGAATAGTTAAAGGTAAAAAATTGAACTTTCGCAAGTTCAGAAGTTATAGAAGTTAAAGAAGTTATCACTCCCTTCGGTCGTTAGAAGTTATAGCCAACAGCCTTTTTGGTTGAAGATCTATCTTTAAAGCATATGGCTTTAACTTCTCTAACTTCTTTAAATTCTTTAACTTCACCATTTGCGTAAGTTGAGTAAAAAAGGTAAAAAAGTATAAAGGTAAAAAAGTAAAAAGGTAAAAAAAGTAGAACATGGCTGATATATTAGAAGAAATCATAGCTCATAAGCGAATAGAGATGGAGCAGCGCAAGCGCTTCATATCTCCACGCCAGATGGTAACGCTGACCGACAGGAAGATAAAGGCTGACGAGGGACTTACCCCAGGAGGCAGCATGCGTGACGCCTTGATGTCATCATCCACAGGTATTATTGCCGAGTTCAAGCGCAAGTCGCCCAGCAAGGGATGGATTAAGGAAGAAGGCAAGGCGAGCGTTATTCCTTTGGGCTATCAGCAGAATGGAGCTTCGGCATTGAGTATTCTAACCGATATCGACTATTTCGGAGGCTACGACGAGTATATACAGGAGGCCCGCCATGTGGGTGTTACCTTACCTATATTATATAAGAACTTCGTCGTAGAGGAATATCAGCTTTTGCAAGCCCGCTATTGTGGTGCTTCGGCTGTGCTTCTGATTGCTGCCTGTCTGACAAAGCAGGAATGTAAAGATCTTCTGAATATGGCGCATCAGTTGGGACTGGAAGTCTTGTTGGAGATGCATAACGTCCAGGACTTCGAATATGCTGAGTTGGCTCCCGATATGTATGGCATCAACAACCGCAACCTCGGAACTTTCGTTACGGATGTGGAGAACAGTTTCCGCCTGGCAGAACAGTTGCCCAAGGATGTATGCAGAGTGAGCGAAAGCGGTATCTCCAATCCGGAAGTTGTCAGAAGACTTCGTGAGGAAGGCGGTTTCAGAGGCTTCCTGATGGGAGAGCAGTTTATGAAACAGGCCGACCCGGGCATAGCCCTGAATGAGTTTATAGCCAATTTGTAATTTTAAAAGTAAAACCGTCTTTAAAGCATCATGATTATAAAGGTATGTGGCATGCGCGATGCCGACAATATTCGCGATATTTCTGCATTAGGAGTCGACATGATAGGACTGATTTTCTATCCTCCGTCACCCCGATATGTGCAGCAGTTCAGCAGTGGGGCTGGCATTATTCCCGACTATGCACCCGACATGGGAAAGACGCCACTCAGGGTCGGTGTCTTTGTAGACGATATGCCTCAGAATATAGTGACAAGAGTCTATAATTACAAACTCGACTATATTCAGTTGCACGGCAACGAACCACGCGAGACATTGGAGAACCTGCGTGCCACTATCGACCCCGATATCAAACCCAAAATCAAGATCATCAAGGCCATCAGTGTAAGTTCGGCCGAAGACATTAAAAAATATAAGGAATATGTAGGAGCTGCCGACCTCTTCCTCTTCGACACCAAATGTAAGACTGTGGGTGGAAGTGGTGGGCAGTTTGATTGGCAAGTCCTGCAGGCTTATGATGGCGATGTGCCGTTCCTACTGAGTGGCGGCATCGGACCCGATGATGCAGAGCGTATCCAGAACTTTCATCATCCCAAGTGCATAGGCATCGACCTCAACTCGAAGTTCGAGATTGAGCCGGCACTCAAAGATGTAGAGAAACTCAAGCAATTCCTTGTAAAGGTAAAAAAGTAAAAAGGTAAAAAAGTAAAAAGAACCCTCTTGCTTTAGAAAAGGTAAAAAAACTCAACTTTCGCAAATGGGGAAGTTAAAGAATTTAAAGAAGTTAGAGAAGTTAAAGCCATATGCTTTACAGATAGATATTCAACCCAAAAGGCTGTTGGCTATAACTTCTAACGACCGAAGGGAGTGATAACTTCTTTAACTTCTATAACTTCTGAACTTGCTAAAGTTCAATAAAATAAAACAAACAATGAACAAGATAAATCAACTATTTGAAAGTCGTAAAGACCGCAAGCTGCTGAGCTTGTATTTCTGTGCCGGTTGTCCCACTCTCGAAGGCACGGGCGATGTCATCAAGGCAATGGAACGTCATGGCATCGATATGATAGAGGTGGGCATACCTTTCAGTGACCCTTTGGCCGACGGACCAGTCATTCAGAGTGCCGGAACGCGGGCTCTGAAGAACGGTATGACCGTGAAGACTCTCTTCGGACAACTGAAAGCCATCAAGGGCGAAGTAAGCCTTCCTCTTGTGCTGATGGGCTATCTCAACCCCATCATGCACTTTGGCATCGAGGCTTTTTTCAAAGAATGTGTTGAGGCTGGAGTGAGCGGAACCATTATTCCCGACCTGCCTTTCGACGACTATCTCAAGGTGGTGAAACCTATAGCCGACAAGTATGACATTCGTGTCATCATGATGATAACTCCAGAAACCAGCGAGGAGCGAATCCGCTTTATCGACGAGCATACCGACGGTTTTATCTATATGGTCAGTTCGGCAAGTATCACTGGCGCTCAAAGCTGTTTCGGAGATGCCAAGCTCGCTTACTTCAACCATATCAACGGCATGAAACTTCGCAATCCCCGAATGATAGGTTTCGGTATCAGCAACAAGCAGACTCTCACCAGTGCCCAGGACAATGCTGCGGGAGCCATCATTGGAAGCAAGTTTGTTACCTTGCTCAATGAGACACTCGATCCAGACAAGGCACTCGATGAACTCTTTGAGGCACTGAAAAAATAAGTGAAGAGTGAAGAACGAAGAGTGAAGAATTCATCTGTTTCGTTTGTGGCACAAGGGTGAAAGTCTAATTTAATATTTAACATTTAATTCAAGTTTCGCAAGCTCAGAAGTTAAAGGAGTTAAAGGAGTTATCGCTCCCTACGGTCGCTGAGGAGTTAAGACAACAGTCTTTTTGGCGTAGTTTTTTAAGCAGCAAGACATACGTCTTAACTCCTTAACTTCCTTAACTCCTTTAACTTCCTGATATGCGAAAGTTGAGTAATTTAATATTTAACATTTAACATTTAACTCACGATGTATCAAGTTGACGATAAAGGATTTTTTGGAAAATTCGGTGGCGCATACGTGCCAGAGATATTATATAAATGTGTGACAGAACTGCAGCAGGCCTACAAGCCTATCATTGAGAGCGAGGAGTTCAAGAAAGAATATCATCAGTTGCTCAGAGACTATGTAGGCCGTCCTTCACCTCTCTATTATGCCAAGCGCATGAGCGAGAAATATGGTTGCCAGCTCTATCTGAAGCGTGAGGACCTGAACCATACAGGAGCACACAAGATCAACAATACCATCGGCCAGATTCTGATGGCAAAGAAGATGGGCAAGACCCGTATTATCGCCGAGACAGGAGCCGGTCAGCATGGTGTGGCAACAGCCACCGTCTGTGCCTTGATGGATATGAAGTGCGAAATCTTTATGGGTGCTACAGATGTGGAGCGTCAGCACACCAATGTGGAGCGTATGAAGATGTTGGGTGCCAAGGTGAATCCTGTGCGCACGGGCAACATGACCTTGAGTGATGCCTGTTCGGAGGCCATACGTGACTGGTGCTGTCATCCACAAGATACTTTCTATATCGTAGGAAGCACCATGGGTCCTCATCCTTATCCAGACATTGTGGCAAAGATGCAGAGTGTCATCTCCGAGGAACTGAAATGGCAGTTGCAGGAAAAGGTGGGTCGCGATTATCCCGATTACCTCATCGCCTGTGTGGGCGGAGGCAGCAATGCGGCAGGTACCATTTATCATTATATTGATGATGAGCGCGTTCAGATTTATCTTGCCGAGGCAGCAGGACATGGAATCGACACCAACTATACAGCAGCCACCATGCATTGCGGAACAGAAGGTATTATCCATGGAGCGAGAACACTCGTTATGCAGACCGAGGACGGACAGATAGAGGAAGCTTTTACCATCAGCGCAGGTCTTGACTATCCTGGTATCGGACCCATGCATGCCGACTTGGCAACCCGTGGCCGCAGTCATGTGCTTGCCATTAAGGACGACGAGGCTATCTATGCCGGTTATGAGTTGACACGTATGGAGGGAATCATCCCGGCCATAGAGAGTGCTCATGCTGTGGCAGCGCTGAAGAAGATGAAGTTCAAGAAAGACGATGTCGTTGTCCTGACAGTGAGCGGTCGAGGTGACAAGGATGTTGAAACTTATTTGTCTCATAAAGAAATGGCAGGAGAATATGGCAACTTTTAATTATACGACCCAAACACGCACGATTCTCGCAGACCTCTATACACCGGTGGGAGTCTATATGCGATTACGAGATATTTATCCACAGTCGGCGTTGATGGAGAGTTCCGACTATCATGGTACAGAGAACTCGCGTTCCTTCATCGGTGTGCACCCCATAGCAAGCATCGCCGTAGGACATGGAGTGGTGACAGCCACCTATCCCGACGGAAGAGTGGAGGAAAAAGAGTTGCCCGCCTTCGGTGAGGGCAAAGGAGAAAAATGCAAACTCGCCATCTCGAAAGCCTTCAATGACTTTATACAGGCTTTCCATGTAGAGGGGGAGGGCAGTGAGTGCTGCGGTCTGTATGGTTTCACAACCTTTAATGCCGTGCGCTACTTCGAGAACATTCCCGTGAAGGATACGACGATGGAGAAGAACGATGCACCTGATATATATTATATTATGTATAAGAACATCATCGTCTTCGACCATTTCAACAACACCATGCAACTCATCACCCTCGGTGAGGAGGCAGAGCTCGATGCGCTCATGAAAGCCATCAACAAGGCCAATGTGAAACCTTACGATTTCCATCCTGTAGGCGAGACTGCTTCCACCCTTACCGATGAGGAGCATAAGGCCAACATCCGCCGTTGCATACAGCATTGTCTGAGAGGCGATGTGTTCCAGATTGTGGTAAGCCGCAGGTTTGTGCAGAAATATGAGGGCGATGACTTCAAACTCTATCGAGCCCTTCGCAGCATCAATCCGTCGCCTTATCTTTTCTACTTCGACTTTGGCGGTTTCCGCATCTTCGGCTCATCGCCCGAGACCCACAACCGCATTGTCGGTGACAAGGCTTTCATCGACCCAATAGCTGGAACCACCAAGCGTACGGGCAACATGGAGCAAGACCGCAAGGCAGCAGAGTTCCTGCGCAACGATCCCAAGGAAAATGCCGAGCATGTGATGTTGGTGGACTTGGCACGCAACGACTTGAGCCGCAACTGTCATGGAGTAAAGGTGGATTTCTATAAGGACATGCAGTTCTACAGCCATGTGATTCATTTGGTGAGCAGAGTGAGCGGCACGCTTGATGAGCAGGCCGATCATATCAAGGCATTTATCGATACCTTCCCGGCTGGAACATTGAGTGGAGCGCCCAAGGTGAGAGCCATGCAGATTATCTCAGAGCTGGAGCCGCACAACCGAGGTGCCTATGGAGGTTGCATCGGTTTCATCGGACTCAATGGCGACTTGAACCAGGCTATTGTCATCAGAACCTTTATCAGCCGTAACGGTGAACTGTGGTTCCAGGCAGGAAGTGGCGTCGTGGCAAAGAGCAACGACCAGTATGAGTTGGAAGAATGCAACAACAAACTGGGAGCCTTGACCAAGGCAATTCATATTGCAGAAGAGCTGTAGAAGAGTGAAGAATGAAGTGTGAAGAATTCAAATGCTTCAAGTAAACACAACACATTAAACATGATAAAGATGAAAATAGTAATCATAGATAATTATGACTCCTTTACCTACAATCTTGCCCATCTGGTAAAGGAATTGGGAGCCGATGTAACCGTTTACCGCAACGACCAGTTTCAGTTGCGTGAACTCGACCGGTTCGACAAGGTCATATTGAGTCCTGGCCCTGGCATTCCTTCAGAGGCAGGCCTGCTGATGGATGTCATCAAGACCTATGCAGGCAGAAAGCCCATGCTGGGAGTATGCTTAGGGCATCAGGCTATAGGCGAGGCTTTTGGTGCCAAACTCACCAATCTGTCGGAGGTTTATCATGGTGTGGCAACACCTTGCACCCAGTTTGGCAACGACCCTATCTTTGCCGGTATGGAGAAGCGTATAGAGATAGGGCGTTATCACTCGTGGGTGGTTGACCGCAGCGGTTTCCCCGATTGTCTGGATGTCACGGCCGTGAGTGATGATGGCTGTATCATGGGATTATGCCACAAGAACTACGACATTCATGGCATCCAGTTCCATCCCGAGAGTGTATTGACACCCCAGGGAAAAACAATCGTCAAGAACTGGTTGGAGATGTAAATGCTTAGTGGAATTCTGAAGTTTTACGCGTAGGTGCCATTGATTGCAATCAACAGGTCCAAGAAGTTTCGGAAGTAGAAATATTTTCTAATCAAAGGCTCAATCCGTCCCGGAAGTAGAAATATTTTCTAATCAACAGTCCCAAGAAGTTTCGGAAGTAGAAATATTTTCTAATCAAAGGCTCAATCCGTCCCGGAAGTAGAAATATTTTCTAATCAACAGGTCCAAGAAGTTTCGGAAGTAGAAATATTTTCTAATCAAAGGCTCAAACCGAACTGGAAGTAGAAATATTTTCTAATCAACAGGTCCAAGAAGTTTCGGAAGTAGAAATATTTTCTAATCAAGACCTTCTCCAATTCTCCAAACGGTTATTGATTGCAATCAACGCTTGCTTTTTTGACCTGTACGGTTGAAATTACCCAATACGCCCTGAAAGGGCAGAAGCTCTTAGCCCAGGGCAGCGCCCTGGGTTGTTTTGGACGCAAATCTGTCGCCCTGTAAGGGCAAAAGCTTTAAAAATCAAGGCAACACATAAAGCTTTTGCCCTTACAGGGCGCCTTGCCGATTGCCATTATACCCAGGGCGCTGCCCTGGGCTAAGAGCTTCTGCCCCTTCAGGGCGTGCCAACCGTACAGGTCGTGCTTTTTTGCTGATATTGACATTTTTGCAGATGGTGTTTTCTATTATATCTGCAGAAAATGCCATTTTCTTGTCGGTACAGGATATGTTTTCGAAGGTGAAGTGGGAGAGGCGGTACTTGTCGCTTGTGCCCACATCGAAGAAGTTGTCGCAGTCCATGCGGATGTTCTTCATCGTGATGTTGTTGCACTGGCTCAGAGGCATGTCCTCTCTGTCGCCAGGCTTGAAGAACTGAGTCCATGGACGAATGGTAAGGAAACTTCCTGTGGCTCCGCTGATATTGTCGACTGTGACATACTCGTAATGTTGCGGTGTGTCGGGACGCAGTTTGAGCCACAACACGCGCTTGGCATTCTTTACGGTGATGTCGCGAAGCACGATGTTGCGGTCGCTCACGCTCTCGCTTCCTAAGGTGAGGCATCCATGAACCTTGCCGTAGTTGCAACGCTGTATCAAGACATTGTATACCGGTCCGTTCTCGGGTGACTGGTCTGCCCATGTGCCTTTTCCTCCCTTGATGGCAATAGCATCATCGTTGACACTCATGTAGCAGCCTTCCACCAGCACATCATGACAAACATCTATATCAATGGCATCGCTGCTGGGAGCCCTTAATCCCTGAGTAGGAGCGAAGATGTAGCAGTCGAGAAACCGCACATGGTCGCAGCGATAGATGTGATTGGTCCAGAAAGCGCTGTTCTGCAAATGCACGTCCTGAAGAGTCACGTTCGAGGAATTGCTGATGTATACGAGTCTTGGACGCTGTGCATCCTTGTTGGTGCAGCGGCTGTTCCACTGACGTCGAATCCAGAACTCTTCCCAATAATGTTTGCCATTTCCGTCGATGGTTCCCTTTCCGGCAATGGTGAAGCCATCGCAGTGGTCGGCATTGATGAAGGCGGAGAAGTATTTGCAGGTCTCGCCTTCGATGCGTGTCGTGAGTATGGGGAAGTTGACGATGCGGTCGCTTGCCTTCAACTTGCCTCCTTCGGATAGGAGCAGATGAGTCTTGGGACGGAAGAAGAGGGCGCCACTGAGGAAAGTGCCTTCAGGAATGACGACGACGCCTCCTCCATTCTTTGAGGCGAGGTCGATGACTCCCTGAATGGCGCTGGTCTGCAACAAAGTACTGTCATTCTTAACTCCGTAATCGGTGATGACATACTGTTTGCCCAAGGTGTCTGTATTCACCTTTTGGGCCTGCAGGAACCACGTGTCCATCTTCGTGCCGTCGGGCCAGAGCTCTGTCTTAGCCTTCCTCGCCTTCTTCTGCTTCTTGGAAGCATTGGCGCTCAGTGGCATGAGCGCCACCAAGCAAGCCAATACATATAGAGATACTCTCATGTCTTTTACCTTTTTACTTTTTTACCTTTTTACTTTGTTACTTTTTTACCTTTTTACTTTGTTACTTTTTTACTTTTTTACCTTTTTACTTTTTTACCTTTAAAAGTTTGTAGTATTCAGCAGCCCCCAACAGGAGGCATCCTGTGCCGTAGTCCTCGAAATCGGGAACAGACGTAAAGGTGACAGGCTGTCCAGCCGATGGGTCCTTGCCAGTGCCCTGGTTGTAACCGATGAAACCATCTTCATGAACCGATGCAGCCAGCGCCTTCCATGCCTTGTCCATAGCTTTCTGATAAGTGGCAGCAGGCAGAATGCCCTGTCTCACGCCCCATGCCATGCCGTAGAGGAAGAGACCTGTACCCGTCATTTCAGGGCCGCCATAGTTGGCGGGGCAAACGAGGCTTACATTCCAGTATCCATCCTCGCGCTGGCATTTCAGCAGAGCTTTGCTCATGTTGATGAAGTCTTTCTTCAGATACTTGTAGTTCTTGTCGTTGGCAGGCAATGTTTCCATCACGCGAACCAAGGCTGCGTAAACCCAGCCATTGCCACGGCTCCAGTAACAGTTGCTGCCGTCTTTCTCCTTGTAGGGAGGAACGTAGTCCTTGTCTCTCCACCACAAACCTTCCTTCTCGTTGAACAGTCCGCCTGCCAGTGTGTCGCGTGTCCACTTGTAGGAGTTCATGGCATAGTCGAGATACTTTTTCTCGCCGCTGACTTTCGCATATTTTGCATATATAGGCATAGCCATCTGTATGGCGTCGATCCATGTCCAGTAAGAAACACGGTTGGATGCCATCTGATGGTCGAGGTTTGCCTTCACATGACTTAAGTCTTTCTTTCCTCCGCTCTGTACGTAGCGGTCGATGTAAACCTGCATGCAGCACTGGTTGTCGGCATTGTCGTTGGTCTCTCCGCTGCGAGCCTGCCACTTGTGATAGTCAGCCCATCGGTCGGTATAGTCGAGATATCTCTGCTGAGGGTCAATCTCGTAGAGTGCCATGAGTCCCTCGTAGTACACGGCGCGTGTCCACAGGTTGCTGGTACGTACTCGTTTGACAAAGGTATCGAGTGTAGGGTCGCTGTACTTTGCCATGAAATAGTTGTTGGTGCGATGAGCCACCTCCATGATTTCCTTTTGCAGGTTTGTTACGTTTCTATGAGCTTTCTGGGCTGAGGCAAAGCTCATACCCATGAGTACACAGAGTGATGTTAAGATCAGTTTTTTCATTTGTTGAGTTGTTTATTTGTTTTGTTATTGTTTATTGTTTCTATAATAAAGAAGTTATCTTAATTTGGAAGTTAAAGAAGTAGTCTTATTGAACTTTGGCAAGTTCAGAAGTTATAGAAGTTGTCTTATTGAACTTTAGCAAGTTCAGAAGTTATAGAAGTTAAAGAAGTTGTCTTATTGAACTTTAGCAAGTTTTGCCCCACACGCCCTGAAGGGGCAGAAGCTCTTAGCCCAGGGCATCGCCCTGGGTTATTACGGGTGATAGCCTATCGCCCTGTAAGGGCAAAAGCTTTAAAACTCCAGGCAAATTACAAAGCTTTTGCCCTTACAGGGTGCCTTGCCGATTGTCATTATACCCAGGGCGCTGCCCTGGGCTAAGAGCTTCTGCCCTTTCAGGGCGTGCTGCTTCTATGAGCTTTTGGACCGCCCGTACTTAAACCACTTGCGAAACTTAACTTCTGAGTCCACTTTAAAAAGTAGTTTTTGGTTCTTTTCCCTACAAAATGCCATTTGATTATCAGATGGTTATATTTGAAGAAATTATCAAAAATGACTTTTTCAAGTGGGCTCACTTCTTAACTCTCTTTCTCCTTACCAGGTTTATTTTACTTCCACCAGCTTGACGGTGCTGTTGAGTCCGCTTGGCACAGGTTCCCACTTGTCGTAGGTGGTTTTCTTGTAATTGATGTCTACGACGTTGATTTCCTTCATCTTGCGCCATTTCACACCTTCGCGGTCGAGTGCAGCAATGCGGTTGGCAGGCAGGTTGGTCACTTCTATGCGGATGGTGTTCTTGCCCTTCGACAGTGCATCCTTGCAGTGGAGAATGTAAGGCACAGCCCAGGCGCAGCCTATGTAATGGCCGTTGATGTAGACGCGGGCACTTTCGCGCACGTCGCCTAAGTCGATGCTCCATTGTTTCTTGGTTTGCTCTTTCGACAGCTTGAACGTTGTCTCGTAGACGCCAGTTCCCATCGTCACCTGGGCCTTGTCGCTGAGGCTCTCCCATGTCTTGAGACCCTGCAGGCTGAAGGTTTCCTCTACCTTGGGTGCTTCCTCAGTGAAGGAGAGCTTCCAGGTGTTGGCGGTGAGGTCGATGCTTTCACCCTTGTCTATGGTTTGAGGTTCGGTCTTTGCCAGGCGAAGTTTCTTGTCTTGCAACCAGGGTGCCGACTCTTTCTGTGCACTGAGGAGGATTCTGCTTTCGCCACTTTTGAGGTTGATGGCCAGTTCTCCGCGTTCGTTTATCACAGCAGCATGGTAAGATTCGTTCATAGGATTGTACCACAGCGCAGCGTTCTCTCCTGTAGCTATAGGCACTTGGGCCTTGATATCGTGGTCGGTGAGGTTGGCGATGAAGTAGTGATGACCGTACTTGTTGTTGCGTCGTATCAGCTTCAGTCCATATAGTTTTCTCATCATTTCAGGGTTGGCGGCCTTTGCCATCGCCTCCGTGTTGTCGCCCTTGATAATCTTGGCACCTTGCGCCTTCAGCTGCGAGATGTGCTGTATCACGTCGCTTGGCATGATGTTGTTGCCGGGAATGACCAGCGCCTTATATCGTGTTCCGGCAGCAGTCTCTATCATGCCGTTCTGATAAGTACACGATCGCAGGTATTGGTCGCTGATGTAGTCGCAGTCGAATCCGGCCTTGTCGATATCGAGGATGCACTTGATAAACTCGGGAGCCTTCTTCGCCATGCTGTGAATGTCGAACATCATGAGCCATTTCTTGGTATTGGTGCGCCACATGTCTCTTACGGGCAGATACACCAAGAAGTCGTTGTCGGGCTGTCCCCATTGCAGATAGGTTTGACAGTGGGTGATGTATTTCATCAGTTCGGGCGCATCGCGCCAGATGCTGTTGGTGGGGCTCATGTCGATGGAAGCATAGAATTTCCATCCTGGCCATGTGTCGTTCTTTGGCGAATAGGCTGTGCCGTGGAAGAACATGTGGTTGACGCCGGCACAGAACATCAGGTCCATATCGGGTTTCATCTGACTCAGTGACGTACGGAAGTGCTCGGTGAGCCAGGTGAAAGTCTCGCTTGATGTATATTTCTTGCCCGTGATGTGGGCAGCCGAAGGAGCATATTTCAGCATGCTCAGGTCGCTGAAGTTGGGACGGGT
>Ga0256404_1001231_pt1 | contig 63622 bp, 62 predicted proteins | sample RumenRJG_01DNA_FD_185990 | JGI IMG/M metagenome (GOLD analysis project Ga0256404, IMG submission 185990) | Bovine rumen microbial communities from Lethbridge, Alberta, Canada - RJG_01 | ecosystem: Host-associated > Mammals > Digestive system > Stomach > Rumen | place: Canada: Alberta | collected...
GCAGCTGGAAGGCTAAGCACGAGAGCTGCAGAAATGGATCAGGAGAGCAGCCTCCTAAATCACTCCTCCCCATGTAAAGGGGAGCAGCTGGAAGGCTAAGCACGAGAGCAGCAGAAAGGGATTAGGAGAGCAGCCTCCTAAATCACTCCTCCCCGTGTAAAGGGGAGCAGCTGGAAGGCTAAGCACGGGAGCAGCAGAAAGGGATTAGGAGAGCAGCCTCCTAAATCACTCCTCCCCGTGTAAAGGGGAGCAGCTGGAAGGCTAAGCACGAGAGCAGCAGAAAGGGATTAGGGGAGCAGCTGGAAGGCTAAGCACGAGAGCAGCAGAAAGGGATCAGGGGAGCAGCCTCCTAAATCACTCCTCCCCATGTAAAGGGGAGGTGGCTCGAAGAGCCAGAGGGGTAAAATGTAGGGAAGCAGCTAATAGTTAGAGGTTATGGTATAATTGATAATTGAGAATAATATGAAAAGAATAATGACAGTTGTCGGAGCCTTGCTGTTGTTGGCAGGCTCCGCAGCAGCGCAGACGGTATATGATGCCGCTAAGTTCATCGACAAAGATCTGAATGGTACGGCACGTTTCGTGAGTATGGGTGGTGCCATGAGTGCCTTGGGAGGAGATATCTCCACCATGAATACCAACCCGGCGGGCATTGGCATCTATCGCAGCAGCGATTTGCAGACTACCTTTGGCTTGTCGGCATATAATACCAAGAGCCAGACACTCTCAGGAACATTTAAGAACAATGATGTTCGCGGCGACTTCAACCAGATTGGTTTTGTCTATTCTATGAAGATAGGCGACTCCACACCACTGCGATATATCAACTTCGGCTTCAACTACAACAGGGTGAAGTCTTTCTTCAACAAGCAGAAATTTGCTGGTGGTTTGGGCGACTTTACCCAGACTCAGCAGATGGCTATTCAAGCCCGTGGCGTCAATGTTGATGGCTGGGATAAAACTTTTACCGCAAACGATTTAGGTTGGCTTTCTTCCCTCGGTTACTGGGGATTCGTGATTGATCCCATAGACACCCCAGCAGGTCAGCCACAAGAGTACATTGGTATGTACGACCGTGGCAATGGCTTGCTCGAAGTGGAACAGCGCGGTCATTTGGATGTGTATAGCTTCAACATGGCATTTAATGTAGAAGACCGTGTTTACTTAGGTTTGACGTTGGGTGTCCACGACCTCAATTTCAAGAAATATACTTACTACGAGGAGGTCTATCCAGATACCAAAAATGAGGGCTATGACCTGAGTAGCTGGAACCGTATTGTAGGTACTGGTTTTGACCTTAAATTAGGCGCAATTGTTCGTCCGTTTGAAGATTCTCCTTTCCGCTTTGGTTTGGCTGTCCATACGCCTACGTTGTATGACCTGGATTATAAGACCAGTGCATTGATCAACTCTACGGTTGAAGATCCTGATGGCGAAGTGTATAATACTACCGTATCAACGATAGAACAACTGCCGAATCATGGTGAGATGGTACGTCCGTTCCGTCTTAGAACCCCATGGCTGTTCAATTTCAGTGTGGCATCAACCGTTGGTAGTCAGTTTGCGTTCGATGCAGAGTATGAGTACCAGGACTATTCTTTCATGAAGTTCAAGGATGTGGATGGCTATGATGCGTATTTCGATTTTGAGAACTCTACCCGTGCTATGATGAAAGCCGTACATACCTTCAAGGTAGGAGCTGAGTTCAAACCTGTTCCCGAGTTTGGCATCCGTGCCGGTTATAATTATCGCACGTCCCTTTTCAACGACAATGCCTATAAGGATCTGCCATACTATTCTATCCAAACCGACACTGACTATGCCAATATCATGGATCGTCATACCCTTACCTTTGGCTTAGGTTACCGTGGCAGTTCGTTCTATGCTGATCTGGCGTACAAATATGATACCTATAAATCTAATTTGTATCCTTTCGTGGTGAATAAAAACAATACCATCTATCCTAACACTCCAACGAGAGTTTCCAATAACCGTCATCAAGTGATGCTGACGCTGGGAGTGAGGTTTTAATTGAGAATTGAGAATTGAAAATTGAGAATTGAAAATTGAAAATTAGGGGCAGCGGAAACACTGCCTCTTTTTCTTAGTAAAAACGGTGGAATTTTAGCTTCGGAGGTTCACCTCTTGATCTATGCTAATATTGAATTAAGTAGTAAAAAAAACAAAGAAAAGAACAAAAGGAAAAAAGGCTGCATTTCTGCAGCCTTCATTCTCAATTCTCAATTTTCAATTCTCAATCTTTAAAGTAGCGATTGTAGAGACCTTCAAAGCCCTTGCCATGACGCGCTTCATCCTTCGCCATTTCATGCACAGTATCATGAATAGCATCCAGGTTAAGTGCCTTTGCCTTGCGGGCAATCGCCATCTTACCCTCGCAAGCACCCTGCTCAGCCATCATGCGCTTGTAAACATTGGTCTTGGTGTCCCAAACCACTTCGCCCAGAAGTTCTGCAAAACGAGAAGCATGGTCAGCTTCCTCGAAAGCATAACGCTTGAAAGCCTCTGCAATCTCAGGATAGCCTTCGCGGTCAGCCTGACGGCTCATGGCCAGGTACATACCAACCTCAGAGCACTCGCCATTGAAATTATCAACCAATCCCTTGTAGATTTCCTCATCTACACCCTTGGCTACACCAATCACATGCTCGTCAGCAAAAGCCAAAGGAGCACCTTCTTGTTCAACTACCTCTACGAATTTCGATGCGGGTGCCTTACACTGTGGACAACGTTCAGGAGCCTCGTCTCCTTCATGAATATAACCGCAAATAGTACATCTAAATTTCTTCATAACATACAGATTTAAATAAATTAGTAATAGTTTTAAATAACATCTATTTTACAAAGATAAGAAAAGATTTGCATTGCTGAAACAATTTAACTATTTTTGTAGAAATAAAATTTGTGACTATGAATTACGGATATGTGAAAGTTGCGGCTGCCATACCTGGCGTACGGGTAGCTGATTGTATGTATAATGCAGCAGAGATTGAGAAACAGATTGTTGAAGCCAACGACAAGGGAGTGGAAATTATCACTTTCCCCGAACTGGCACTCACAGCCTATACCTGTGGCGATTTGTTTGCACAGCAGCTGTTATTGGACGAGGCTGAACGTGGTCTGTTGCAGATCATGCAAAACACCCGTCAGATGGACATCATCTCTATCATCGGCATGCCTGTGTCTGTACATGGTATGCTGCTGAATGCCGCTGCGGTAATTCAGCATGGCAAGGTACTGGGTGTGGTGCCTAAGTACTACCTGCCCAACTACAAAGAATTTTACGAGATGCGCTGGTTTACCTCTGGCGACATGATCAAACAAGACAACGTGCGCCTTTGTGGCCAATTGGTACCCGTTACGCACGATATGCTTTTCGAAACTCCCAAGGCCATCTTTGGTGTGGAGATCTGTGAGGATGTGTGGGCACCCATCCCCACCAGCTCTATCTTGACGTTGAAAGGTGCTGATATCATCTGTAACCTCTCTGCGACCGACGAGTGCATCGGAAAACATGACTACCTCTGTCAGTTGCTCAGTCAGCAAAGTGCCCGCAGCATGTCGGGCTATGTATATAGTTCCTGCGGCTTTGGTGAATCCACTACTGATGTGGTGTATTCCGGCAATGCGCTGGTCTATGAAAATGGTAGGCTGTTGGCGCGTAGCAAGCGTTTTGAGATGGAACCTCAGCTTGTGATAAGTGAGATCGACGTGGAGTTCCTGCGTGGTGAACGCCGTGTGAACACTACCTTTGCTACCAGTATGCGACAGTATATCGGCAAGGAGGCACTGCGTGTGATTATTGACCGCACCAGCGACAAGCCAGTGGAACTGACACGTAAATACGATGCTCATCCGTTTGTGCCACAAGGTTCCATGCTGGATGAACGTTGTGAGGAAATCTTTTCCATCCAGGTGGCAGGTCTGGCTAAGCGACTGATACATACCCATGCCCAGACAGCTGTGGTGGGCATCTCTGGCGGTTTGGACTCTACACTGGCCTTGTTGGTGTGTGTACGTTGTTTCGACAAACTGCAACGTGACCGCAAGGACATCGTGGGCATCACCATGCCAGGCTTTGGCACCACCGACCGTACTTATAACAATGCCATCAACCTGATGAAGAGATTAGGTGTTACCATCAGGGAAATCAGCATCAAGGATGCGTGCTTGCAGCACTTCAAGGATATAGGTCACGATGTGAACAACCACGATGTGACCTATGAGAATGCACAGGCGCGTGAGCGTACGCAGATATTGATGGATGTGGCGAACCAGATGAATGGCCTGGTAATTGGCACCGGCGACTTGTCAGAACTGGCATTAGGATGGGCTACCTACAATGGAGATCAGATGTCGATGTATGGCGTAAATGCCAGCATCCCCAAGACCTTGGTCATCCACTTAGTAAAATGGGTGGCGCTGCATGATGTCGATGAGTTGTCGAAGACCACCTTATTAGATATAATAGATACGCCAATCAGTCCGGAACTGATTCCTGCTGATGAGCAAGGCAATATCAAGCAGAAGACCGAAGACTTGGTGGGCCCGTACGAGCTGCACGACTTCTTCCTGTTTTATTTCATGCGTTGTGGATTCAGTCCGGCAAAGATTTTCATGCTGGCACAGCATTGCTTTGCGGGCACCTATGATGACGATACCATCCGCAAGTGGCTTCAGACTTTCTGCCGCCGCTTCTTCAACCAGCAGTTCAAGCGTTCTTGCTTGCCTGATGGACCAAAGGTGGGGTCTATCAGCATCAGTCCGCGTGGTGACTGGCGTATGCCGAGTGATGCTTCTTCAGCTTCTTGGCTTAGCGATGCTAAGAATTGAGAATTGAAAATTGAAAATTGAAAATTGAGAATTGAGAATTGAAAATTGAGAATTGAGAATTGAAAATTAATTCACTCTAACAATTAACCATTATGAAAAAGATTGAAGAGAACATTGTTTTAAAAAACAGCAAGTTATTTGCAATTAGAATAATAAAGTTGTACAAATATCTCGTAAACGATAAGCAAGAATATGTTATATCCAAACAGATATTAAGAAGTGGAACGAGTATTGGTGCCAATGTAAGAGAGAGTGTGAATGCTCAAAGTACAATGGACTTTATTAATAAATTAAATATTGCATTGAAGGAAGCTAATGAAACAGAGTATTGGTTAGAACTTCTTCATGAGACAGACTATATTACCGAAGATCAATTTAACTCCATGTACCAAGATTGTGGAGAAAATGTGGCATTGTTAACAAGCATAATATTAACTACCAAGAATAAAAAAATAAAGTAATAATTCTCAATTCTCAATTCTCAATTCTCAATTTATTGCGTATTTCTTGGCAAGTGTCTTGAAAGCTTTTGTTTGCATAAAGCTGTCAAGCCAGACATTGATGGAATCGCACAAGATGGGCGAACTGGCTCTCATGCCCCAGGCATAGAACTGACTGAAGCCAATTGGAATGGAAATGTCGATGTTGGGCATGCTGTCAACTGCCATCTGAGCAATGCGGTGGTCACACACCGCATAATCAATGTCAGCATGCGACACCAGTGCAATGAGTTGTTCCGCTCCATATTTATCCATAGATGCAATGTAGATGCTATCCCCAATTTCCTCCATAAGGTTGTGGATGCGCATCATTGACGGCGAGTCTTTGATAACATGCAATGTCTTGCCAGCCAGCATCACCTGACTGCTGATGTATTTGGCAGAGTCCTCGGCATTCAGTGGTTTGCGCTGCACCAATACCTGGTTGCTGCGCATGATAGGGTGTGAGAACAACAGTGAATCTTCCCTCCCGGCAGTTACAGGAATGCCATCCGCTATCAGGTCATATCTTCCCTCATGCAATCCCTGCAAGCGACGCACCATGCTCATCTCAGGTGAAACTAGCAACTGCAGGTGATGTTCTCGGGCGAATGCCTGTATCAGTTCCAGGTAAAACCCTTCAATTGAGTCATTCCCCTCCGTAATCGAAAACGCATTATACTCCATGGTAACATGCAGTGTATCACCCGCAATAATCTCGTTATAGTCACGTAGGACAGGTGCTTCCACTTTTTCCTTATAGAAGAACAAGCGATAGATGATGATGGCACCTATCCCTATGGCGATATATCTCCACCACCGTTTAGTCATAGAAGTTCCAGGAAACGCCCAGTTTGAACAAGCGTTGGTTGATAGGGTAGTGAGGTGCGTAGAAATACCTGCGACTGCCCATTCCTTCGTTGATGTGGTAGAACATCGCGAAGAAGCGGGTACGTTTTAGCTGGAAGTTAGCATAAACATTCACCACAGGATAGTTGCCAATCTTGATGTGATTTGTCTCGTCCTGCAAGTGGAACTGCTGCAGGGCAGGTGCATAGGTAGGAGCATAGTATTCGCTGAAATAACGAACATCAGCACCTATTTGCACGTTCAGCACCTTCTTGGCAATCTTCGTCAGTAGGTAAAGGTTATGATAGAGGTTCCACGTAGGCAATGGCAGTACTTTGCTGCTGCTCTTTTGCCATGTTATCTCGTTGTCCAGATGGAAGATGCCAAAGCGGAAGTTTTGTGTCAGCGTTACATTTGCCACTTTGACCGAACCATTTGTCTGCTGTGGTAACGCCTTACTGTTCAAGTAGGTATAATGCTTGATGGTCTCAAGTCCCGCCTTCAGGTTTGTGCCAGTATATGGGAAATCGACCTCTCCTTCAATCCTCAACCGCATTTCCTTGCTAAAGTCCTCATTATCCCATTGATAGTGGTTCGATATATAATGTCTCATATAGAACGACGGCAATGTGTTGCGAAGGTAAGCATGTGCCTTCACCCGAACCGTATCATTGAACAGTTTCAGGTTGACATCCGCCGTACCATCCAGTCTGAACTGACCGGCAGCAATGCCTGCCACTCCGACTTCTCCATTGACGTTATAATGAATAAGGCTTCCCTCACGTTTGGCCAGTTCGCCACCTATATACAACTCATGTTCAGTATATTTGATGTTTTGAGGATTCAGCAGATCAGCATCAGGATTCATCAATGTATAGCGATTGTATTGGTGCGACAGGTAAGCTGTGAGTCCAGCCTTGGCATATTTGTTAAAGCCCTCCAGCAGGGCAATGCCGAATACGTTCTTGATGCTTAAGCGTACCGTAGAGTCAGCCGTCTGGTTGAGGTTGATGAGGGCAGGGGGCAGCGAGTCCATGTCCTGTGAAGAGAAACTATGGCGCGAACGCTCCAGCTTGAACGTATGGATAAAGCTCGTTACCGGCACCAGTTCCTCCCTGCGAATCGTATCTTTCAGCACCACCACCGGCAGTGAGTCGTTCTCCTCCACATCCACCTGGCTATTGGCATTGCGACGCTTGTTGTTCGTAGGTTTATCTACCAGTTCTATCACCTCACGCGTAAATCCTAAACGGTAGCGATGCGTCAGGAAGATCGACATATTATGGTTACGGTTCGATGAAGACTCCAATCGCACAGGAATATTGTTAGATTCGTACGTCTTACTGCCTTCTGCCTTTTTCTCAGGGTTGGTGATATACTCGTCATCCGTGATGCCACCGTTCTCGTTCTGCTTGAAATAGAAGTTGTTATAAGCCGCATGCATCTGGTAGTGCTTGCCCATGTACGATGCAAACACCGCCGCATTAAAGTTAGACGAAGCCTGGTTGGCATAGTATCCACGCCCATATTGATAATCGAAGTTGAATCCGAATGCAAAGCGACGGTTCATGTTCATCGAGAAGTACGCCTTGAAACGGTCCTCACCCGTAATCTTGTTACCGGTAGGCCAGTACGACAAGTTCGTGTAAGGGATATTGCTATTGGTAAACACCATCTGGTCGCTCCGCTTGTAAAACCCCGTCAGCGACTCCAGGAACATCGTGGGAGCAGTATCATACTGTCTGTCAGCCCATACGCGCGACAGACGGGGAGATCCCATGTTACCCAATATGTTATAGTGTCCCGTCATGCCCTCATCCAGGTTCATGTTCTGGAAGTTCAGTGCCACGGTGTCCACCTCCGTCATGATGCGGTTGCCCAGGTTCTCGCTTACCCTCCACTGGTACAGTTTCGGTGCTGCAGTCTCCACCTCCGTACTGTCATTCCTGAAGCTGTCGGGCTGTGCGTTCGGGTCGATCTGGTTACCATTGGCATCCCTACCGTTGTTCAGCATATTACGGTTGTTATTGCCAAAATTGTTTTGTGCCAGCATGTTACCACAACACGCAGCACACAAAACTAATATGAAGAGCCTTTTATACATTATTCATTATCCATTGGCTTGCTCTCCTAATCTAGGGGAGCTGTCCGAAGGACTGAGGGGTTCATTCTCCATTCTCTTGCTCTCCTAATCTAGGGGAGCTGTCCGAAGGACTGAGGGGTTCATTATCCATTCTCCATTATCTATTAGTGAATCGTATAATAAACTCCATCACCTTAAGGAAAATCGCAGTCCCACAAACATATATGAACGTGCGGAAGTCCGCCACATAATACAAAATCACACTGGCAACAGCCAGTACAATAAAAATCATGTTCAGGTAATATCTAATCTTATCGGTACCCATAAAAGATTGTTTTTACTATTTGTGAGGCAAAGATACACAATTATTTCTTACCTTTGCAAAAAAATAAAACAATATTGAAAATTGAGAATTGAGAATTGACAATTGAGAATTGAGACTTTCTGGAGCAGCGAGAGCAGAGTCAAGCTTGCTTGAACTATGCCGAGTCGCGACAGAATTGGGCGAAGCCAATTGAGACTTTCTGGAGCAGCGAGGGCAGAGCGATGCTGGAATCAGCTATGCCGAGTCGCGACAGAATTGGGCGAAGCCAATTGAGACTTTCTGGAGCAGCGAGAGCAGAGTCAAGCTTGCTTGAGACAACCGACGACAAACCGAGAGTCATAATGCTTGCATTTATGGCCAAGGTGCGAAGGAGGAAGACAATAGTCAATGCCGAGTCGCGACAGAATTGGGCGAAGCCAATTGAGACTTTCTGGAGCAGCGAGTGCAGAGGCAAGCTTGCTTGAGACAACCGACGACAAACCGAGAGCCATAATGCTTGCATTTATGGCCAAGGTGCGAAGGAGGAAGACAATAGTCAATGCCGAGTCGCGACAGAATTGGGCGAAGCCAATTTACAATTGAGATGGGATATAGTTTTAAATATAGTTTAAAAAATAACAAGTTGTTTACGCAGAGAATATTATTCTCAGTATTTTAATTTTCAATTTTCAATTTTCAATTTTCAATTATAAGAAAATGATAGTTCAGAATAATAATAAGAAAGTAGTAGCTGTACATGATTTGTCATGCGTTGGCAGAGTGTCATTAAACGCCGTAATACCCATATTAACCACCATGGGCTTTGAGGTTACGCCCCTGCCCACAGCGTTGCTCTCCTGCCATACCCAGTACCCCGAGTTCACCTTCCTCGACCTTACCACCGAGATGCGTAAAATCATCGCCAACTGGAAGGCACAAGATTTGAAATTCAATGCCTTCTATACCGGTTATTTAGGCTCCCCTGAACAGGTACAAGTGGTGTCTGAGTTGATCCGTGACTTCCGCCGCCCCAACGACCTCATCGTAGTCGATCCCGTCTTGGGCGACAATGGTAAGCTCTATAAAGGCATGAGTGAAGAGATGGTAGGGGAGATGCGCAACCTCATCAAGCTTGCCGATGTCATTACCCCCAACATTACCGAGATGTTCCTCCTTCTGGGAGAGAGTTTAGATAATCCGCTTCTCACCTATAGCCAAGGAACATCAACAAATAACTCCTCCCCCAAGTTAGGGGAGGTGTCGCAAAGCGACGGAGGGGTATGTGAAAATTCTCAATTTTCAATTTTCAATTCTCAATTTGAATTAGACTCTCACCTCAAGTCGTGCCTCAGAAGGCTGTCCGACCGAGGACCCACCATCGTTATCGTTACCAGTGTGCCAGTCATCGACAACCCCCATCTGACCTCCGTATATGCCTATAACAGAAACGGTAACAGGTATTGGAAAGTTACCTGTCCTTTCTTACCAGCCCACTATCCTGGCACAGGAGACTCCTTCACCAGTGTCATCACTGGCAGTCTGCTTCAAGGCGACAGTCTGCCACTTGCCTTAGACCGTGCCATGCAGTTCACGTTGCAAGGTATCCGTTCCACTTTTGGATACGACTATAGCAACCTCGAAGGCATTATGCTTGAGAAAGTGTTGAGTAATCTCCACACCCCAATACAAGTTTCTTCATTTGAACTGATTTAATTATTTTTTTATAATACATTATCATGGGTGAATCAGATCCAATTTCCCGTAGAAGTTTCGTTAGAATGGGAGCAGCGACTGTTGTTGGTCTGTCTATTATTCCAAACAGTATTAGTGGCGCAGGAACCCGTCAGTTTAATGAAAGCGCTGGTGACTCGAATAATAATCTACCAAATATAGCGTTTTCTAATAAGGTTTATGAACCCTCTCTGTACAGCGGTTTGGGACATATAGTACTGGAAAAGAATATGGTGAATGGTGTTAATACTTTGACACAAACAATGATGAAGGACGCCAATACTATCTATGTTATACAATATGACTACATCCTTGCTGCTGACATTACGATTCCCACCAACTGCGTACTCCAATTTGAGGGGGGCAGTATCAAGAATGCAAGAGGTAACAGTTTTAAAGTAACCGGAACAAAAACCCATATCAACACGGATGTTGCTTATAATATTTTCGATAACACGCTTGGAGGAGGTTTTGAATTGCCCTACATAGATGTAAGATGGGTTGGGGGCGTTTCCGACTGGAATGGTACTACAGGAACTGATAATGCTCCCTTCTTTCAGCGAACTTTCGAAATAATAGGAAAATACTATGATGGTTATTATGTTTATCTTGTAGGTCAGTATTATATTGGGTCAGAGGTTAAAACCATTTATAATGTCAATATATGGGGGGAACATAATAACTCACGACATTTACTTCCTGATACAGAAATGTCGGCTGTTTCTAGTCCGTCTTTGATAGTAATTGGTAAAAATATAGGTATTTACATGCCAGGTAGGGCTCCTGTTGGTTCAACGGCTGCATATGCTTATTTTAGTTTGAAGAATATAAAAGTCCAGGGTGTAAGTGCATCTGATTCCATTTTTCTTTATTATACAGCATCTGGCTCTCCAAGTAGGGGTTGTGTTGTTGAGGAATGTGAGTTTACCGGGTTAAGTAGAGCATTTCAAATTGTTTCTGTAGCAGATACAGTGATTGGGAATTTGACGATTTCGAAATGTGATGTTTATGAGAATAGTCAGTTTATTAATGCGACTCCTAATGAAGGGACTGCCTATAGGACATTATGTAATTGTGTGATTAAGGATAGTACCATTGAACAAAATGGTAAAAATTGCATATATCTTGAGAGAACTTTTGGTCCAATAATCATAGACAATAATATTCTGGAGGGGCAAGCAGCTCCCATTTTTATAAGGCCTAACATTTCAGAAGTTACAATTAGTAACAATTATTTTGAAGTTAATCCTGAAGATGCTATAACTGTTATACCCTATAACCCTTATTCTAAGCTATTTTTTTATAGCAATCATTATGAATCTCCAATATCTATACATGTCGCTAACTTATCATTATTTGGTAAATTAAACGGCTTGTCTGATGACTCAAGAATTGGCAATTGTTATGTAGAAGATATAGATAATTACACATTGAAATGGCTTGGTGGCGGAAACTATGGTTCGCATGTAGTTTTTGATAGGTTTAAGACAGGAGTAAACTACAGTTATCCTCTTAACCAGGCGTTTCAAATTAGAAAAGGGAACATTATAGGACGTGAATGTCCTACAAAATTGCAAAGTGTCAACATCTCAAAAGAGGTAACAGATGCTTCTAAAGATTTGATAATTGCTTTTTTTGTGTCAGGCAATGGCACTCTTGGCTTTTATAAGAATGGATCTGGATATCAAAGTGGTTATTTAACTTATGGATTAAAAGATGGTGGCCTTGTTTTTTATAAAGCCCTTCCTTATTCAACAGGACAAAATGTATTCTATATGAGTAATTATGATAGCGGAAATATCTTAACAGTATTAGGCTTTGTAGACGAAGACACTCCGCCATCTTATGTTTTAATTCCTGATACAAATACAGTACTTAGTGGCACTATAAGACCATCCTTCCCTGATATGCCTGTTGGTTATGCCTTTTTTGATAAAAAAATCAGTCCTAATCGAATGATATATTATACAGGTAGTAATTGGGTAGATGCTACGGGTGTTGTTGTATAAATAAAACAAAGTTTTATCCCAAATAGTTTGTTTTTTCTGCACTATTGTTGTAATTTTGCAACGATTAAGCTCATTATATGTTTGAGCCAGACCGAAATGTCAAGCCGGAAGGGGAGGGCGGCACCCCCGGTATAAAAGCAGATAACCGCTCTGAAGTGATTGGGGTTCAGCGCGTTACGCGAATTTCAATGCCCCAAGAGTATGCACCAGCGCCTCAGAATGACGAAAAAAAGCACTGGTACGCCATGCGAGTAACCTATTCTCGTGAGGTCAAGATGAAAGAGAATCTTGAACAGCGCGGCATAGAGTGTTTTATTCCGATGCGCTATCACACCAGAGTTATTCGTGGCCGCAAGGTCAAGATCCTGAAGCCAGTCATCCACAACCTACTATTTGCCCATGCGTCCAAGACAGAGATCCAAGAGGCAAAGAAGTATTACGAGTACCTGCAGTACATGATTGACCGTGAGCATCAGAAGATCATCGTTCCCGATGCCCAGATGCAAACCTTCATTGCAGTGGCAGGCACCTATGACGACCAACTCATTTGGATCAATCCAGAAGACTTGAACCTCAAGAAAGGCACCCGTGTCCGCATCACCGCTGGTCATTTCGCAGGTCAGGAAGGTACTTTCGTCAAGGTCAAGGGCGCCCGTGACAAACGCGTGGTTATTGCCGTCCAAGGCGTCATCGCTGTTGCTATGGCAACCTTGCATCCATCGTTGATAGAAGTAATAGAATAATCTTTTTTATATATGAATAAAAAGAATAATAATGATATGATTGAGGACGATATGTTCTTTTTCGATTTTACGCAGTTGTGCCAATTGTTTAAAAGGAATTGGAAATGGTTTCCTTTTTCAATAGTTGTCTGCTTGATGATTGCTGCTCTCTATCTTTGGTTCACTCCATCTACTAGAGGTGTCGTGGGAAAGATGGAAATTATTGATAAATCTAAGAACGTTTCATCTGGAATGTCAGCTGGCATGGCTTTAATCAATAGTCTGCCATTGAATTTGGGTTCAAGTATAAGTGCGGGTGCTTCTCTTGCTATTGATTCTGAGAAAGAAATATTGAAGTCGAACACATTAGTTCGCAATGTTGTTAAGGAATTAGATGTTTATACTGAATACCGTTTGAGGAAGTGGGGGCGTGAAACGTTACTTTATCAAGATACCCCCATAAAAGTTAGTCTCGATTCCACCCATGTTCAATGGCTTGACGCTGAACTCCCCTTGTATTTTCATCAGATACAACTTACCGTCAGCAAAAATAGTAACGGCTATAAGGTAAAGACACGGCTGATAGAAAATGAAGAAAAAACGAAGCTACCTACTCAATCATTTGCAACACTCCCAGCAACAATAGTTACTTCAGCTGGTACACTGACCATAACAGAGAATATTCTTTCTTCGAGGGAAGCTAAGGCTTTTGAAAAAGATTATACGTTAAACGTTAGTGTGACGCCTCCTTCTGTAGCTGCAGATAATTTTATTGATCGTCTATCAATTGCTCCTCCTTCGAAGACTGTGACTAATATGTTCAATGTTACATTACAAGATAAGAACATTGTTCGTGGTATTGACTTCATCAAAGGCCTGGTAAATGCTTATAACCAACGCGCAAATGATGATAAGAATGAAGAGGCTCGCAAGACCGATGAATTTGTAAATGCTCGTCTGGCCAAAATAGATATTGAATTAGGCTCCAGCGATGATGATTGGGAGAATTCCAAGAAACAGTATCAGATTACTACACCTCAAGCAGATGCTCAAGAGGCTTTGACAAAGAAGAGCCAGTATGAGATACAGTTAGTAGAGATTGGTACCAAGATTCAGCTTCATGACTATTTGAACGAGTTTATCAATGACCCAAAGAACCTATTTGAATTTATACCTGTTGGTTTAATGGATGGCTCTTCTGAGGATCAAACTAATACAAATTCTACAGGATCTTCTTCTTTCATTTCCCAACACAATCAATTAGTAAAACAGCGTAATGATTTATTGAAAAGTGTAAGTGATAAATCACCTCAGGTACAGCGCCTCACAGAGAGTATTCAGGATCTTCATCCAACTATTCAGTTGGCGATGCAACGTGATCGTGAGCAGTTGGTTATGCAGAAGAATACCTTGGATCGTGAGTATGCTCGATATTCTGGTCGTATAGGCAGTGCACCTCAGATGGAGCGCGTGTTCACTGAAATTGGCAGAGAACGTGAAATCAAGCAGGCTGTTTATTTACTGCTGCTTCAGAAACGCGAGGAAACTGCTATGGAATTGGCTAATACTACAGACAAAGGTAGGTTGATAGATGAAGTAAAAGTAGATGGTTCTAGCACTAAACCAAAGAAGAAGTTGATTATTCTGGTAGCTTTATTTTTAGGTGCTTTAACCCCAATGGGTGTTCTATACATTAAGTATATCCTTAAGACCAAGATCTATACACGTGATGAAACAGAAATACTGACAAGACATCCATTTTTAGGCATTATTCCCTATTCTGGTTCTGAAGAGGAGATCCGTAATCTTCGAACCAACTTGCTTCTAAATCTAAAACCAAGTCAAAAAACTGTCTTAGTTGTTTCTCAGCACGAAGGCGATGGTAAGACATTTATTGCTCAGCACCTTGCAGATAGTCTTAACTCAATCGGTAAAAAGACTCTTTATGTCAATACTGATTTGCGAAGCAATAATTCTCAATTGTCAATTGTCAATTCTCAATTTGATAAAGGTCATCCTGCCGATATACTTGCCAGTGAAGAATTCATTAAACAAATTGCTGCTACAAAAGAGGCTAATGACTATGTGATACTTGATAGCCCAGCTTTTAGTCAGTATGTTGACGCTCTTCAGTTGGCACAGTTTGCCGATGCAACGATTTATGTTGCAAAGGCTGGCACTTCGGTTAAGTCTGATATAGTGTCTCTTAATAAGGAGACCCGTTTGCCTGAACTGATGATAGTTCTCAATGGTGTTACCACAAAATAATGTTTTTTAAAAGTCCATTCATATGAAAAAATATGTTTTTTATTTTCTTCTGTCGATGTTGTTTATTTCATGTGGCAGTTCGAAGAACATCACCTATTTCCAAAACAAGGATGAAATAGATCAGACCATTTCTAAGCAGTTGTATGAGGCTAGGATAAAGCCCAAGGATATTCTGCAGATTCAGGTGTTTTCTATGTCCCCAGAAGCTTCTGAACCTTTCAATCTTATTAAAAATACCTCATCAACCACTTCTTCAACGGCATCCACTAATCAGAACTCGGTATATAACTATCTAGTTGACAACGAAGGTGCAATTGAGATGCCTATTATAGGAACTGTGAAGGTGGTTGGTTTAAGCAAAAATGAAGCAGAGAGTTTAATTAAGAGCAAAATCTTACCATATGTATCAGAAAGTGAGAATATTGTAGTCCATGTGCGCATGATGAATTATAAATATGCCATTCTCGGTGGGGTGAATAGGCCAGGTCTTTATACCACACAAAATGAGAAGGTCAGTATCCTTGAGGCAATTGCTCAGGCTGGCGACCTTACTACTTTTGCCTATCGAGACAGGATTTATGTAATTCGAGAAAATAGTGATGGCCAGAAAGAGTATAACAGATTGAACATCAATGATGCCAATATTATCAGCTCACCCTATTATTATTTGCAGCAGAATGATGTTATTTATGTGGAACCTCGCAAGATACAAACCCGCAATGCCTTCTTCTCTGCAAATACTTCTAATATTTTGACCTTGACCAGTTCTCTTTTGTCGGTAGCTACCTTAGTAATCGCTATCACGAAATAGATTTATTCATGCAGCTTTTTTGTAAAGTATTGTGATAATGCTATTGTATCTACATTTCAATCATTAACTCATGAAGAAAAAACTTGCAATAATAGGAGCTAGTTATCTTCAGCTTCCCTTGGTACAAAAAGCAAAAGATATGGGTATTGAAACCATCTGTTTTGCTTGGGAAGAAGGTGCGGTATGTAAGAGCATAGCTGATCATTTCTATCCTATTTCAATAATTGAGAAGGAGGATATTTTAAAGAAATGTCAGGAGGTTGGAATAGATGGCATTACCACTATTGCATCTGACACTGCTGTCATAACTGTTAATTATGTGGCTTCGCATATTGGATTGCTTTCTAATCCCGATGAGTATTCTGAAGTTACTACCAATAAAAACAAGATGCGTCAGTGCTTTATGGAGAATGGTGTGCCTTCTCCAAAGTTTACTTTGGCTGATGATAATAATCACTATCAAATTGCGGACTTCAAGTTCCCATTAATTGTTAAGCCTACTGATCGTTCTGGAAGCAGAGGCGTTGAGAAGGTGTTAGACCCTGTTCAACTAGAGGAAGCTGTTATCCGTGCAAGAAAAGAGTCGTTTGAACATAAAGCTATCATTGAGGAATTTGTTACAGGTCGTGAAATAAGTGTTGAATCCATTTCATACAAAGGCAAACATTTCATTCTTCAAATTACCGACAAGGTAACTACGGGAGCGCCTTTCTTTGTTGAGTTGGAACATCACCAGCCCTCTTCTCTTTCTGAAAACGTAAAAGCTCGTGTGCGAGAAATTGTTCTTCATGCTCTGGATGCTTTGCATATCCAGTATGGAGCATCGCATTCAGAATTGAAGATTACTGAGGATGGAGATATCAAGGTAATTGAAATAGGCGCGCGCATGGGTGGTGATTTTATTGGGTCCAATTTAGTCCAGCTTTCAACAGGCTATGATTTCCTAAAAGGTGTAATAGAGGTGGCTTTAGGTGATTTCCATGAGCCAGTCATAACTGAGTATCAGTGTTCAGGCGTCTATTTTCTTTCAAAAGAAACCGAAAGGCTCAAACCCATCATTGAAAATTGGCAAATTCATCCTGAGATTGTTAAAGCTGAAGTCACAGATAACGAGTTGCGGCATATAGAATGTAGTGGAGATCGTAGTGGTTATTTAATTTATAAATCAAAAGAAAAAACGTGTTTTTAAGATGGACAGACTAGCTTTGATAGGATCAAAAGATTTTGCAGAACAAATTCAAAAGTATGCAGAAGAAACAGGTAAATATAAGGTAGTTGGATATTTTGATGATTTTGAGGAGAAGGGAACTATTATACGTAGCTTGCCTGTATTAGGTAAAATTGATGAAATAGAATGTGTTTACAAGAATGATATTTTTGATTACGTGTTTCTGGCGGCTGGATATAATAATTTCAGTTTTAGGGAAGAAGTTTTCAATAAGATATCTAAAAAAGTCCCTTTTGCCACCATTATTTCCCCTACTGCAAAATTTGGAAGTAATGTAACATTGGGAAAAGGTGTTTATGTTGGGGTAGATACTTATATCGGTGATGAGACCGTAGTAGAGGATAATGTTTTCATTCATGGTAATACGAATGTAGGGCATAATAATCACATAGGAGCTCATACATATATATCTGGAAGGTTTAATTCAGCAGGTTTTTGTACAATTGGTAAAAGAAACTTTGTTGGAATCTGTGTGTTGATTGCAGATCATATTGAATTAACCGATGATGTCTGGATAGGTTTGGGATGTATAGTGGCTAAGAATATTAAACAGCCAGGAAAATATATGTCACCGAGTGCTAAACTTTACAAAATAGAATAAATGTTTTAAATTTAATAAATAGTTATGGAATTAGATCTTTTTATAGAAAATTTTGCAGAACAGTTTGAAGACACAGACTCTAGTGAAATTACTGCAGAAACAGAGTTTAAAACTCTTGATGAATGGTCAAGCCTTATTGCTTTGAGCGTTATTGCGATGGTTGACGAAGAATATGAGGTTACCATTAAAGGTGAAGACATTCGCAACTCCAATACTGTGGAGGATTTGTTTAACATTGTCAAGAGTCGTGTATAATGGCTTTTCTGAAAGTAGATAACGTTGCCATCAAGGGTTTATCAGCTTGTGTTCCACCTTCTGTGGAGGAAAACAAGGATATACCTTTTTATGCTCCAGGTGAAGCCGAGAAAATAATTGCTTCAACAGGTATTGAGCGTAGGCATATTGCTGGTCCTGATATCTGTGTGAGTGACTTGTGCTTTAAGGCCGCGGAGAGACTTATAGAAGAGTTAGGTTGGGATAAAGAAAGCATCGACTTGCTTGCTTTTTGTACCCAGAATCCAGACTATAGGAATCAGCCAACCTCTTTTTTGGTGCATGAACGATTAGGCTTGAAAGAAAACACCATGTGCCTGGATTTTTTTCATGGTTGTCCAGGGTGGGTGATGTCACTGAGTAGCGTTTCTTCAATGCTATCTGCTTCAGGTATCAAACGTGCATTGTTGCTTGTTGGTGACACTGTATCGAAAGATCAGAATCAGGCAAGTCGTGAGAGCCGTCCTCTTTTTGGTGATTGTTGCACAGCAACGGCTTTGGAATATAAATTAGGAGCTCCTTCGTTGGTGTTCAATGTCGGTACAATGAGTGATGGAGGCAAGGCTCTTATCCTCACTCAAGGTGGCTATCGCAATCCCTATACCCATGAAACTCTTGAGATTGAACTGGCTCGACGAGCAGGAACATTGACTGAAGGTCAGACAGATGATATGGATGGCATGGATGTATTTTCTTTTGCTATTACAAAGGTGCCAAAAGCCATGAAGAAGTTGTGTGCTGAATATGAAATCAATCTCGAAGGAGTTGACCATTTGGTGCTGCATCAAGCCAATAAGCTGATTGTTGATGCCATAGCAAAACGCATGAAGATGCCTTCTGAGAAAGTACCTTTAAGCTTACATGAATATGGAAATACAACCAGCGCAAGCATACCACTGACCATAGTTTCAGAATGCGCGAATGACTATAGAAATGGTTGTCAGAAAACATTGGTTTGTGGTTTCGGTACGGGACTTTCATGGGGAGCAGCCTATTTTGAAACAAATAACATCGTTGTTCCAGAAGTAATAATATTTGAATAATGAATTATAATCCTTATAGTCTAGAAAATAAAACCATCTTGGTTACAGGAGCTTCCTCCGGCATTGGTAAAGCAACAGCTATTGAATGTGCTAAGTTAGGCGCGACGATGGTCATTACAGCACGAAATGAGGAGCGCCTCTCTGCTGTTTTGGCAGAGTTGGATACTACCTATGGACAAAAGCATCAGATGGTTATTGCAGACATTTCAACATCCGAAGGTATTGATACGCTAATAACGGCATTACCATCTTTGGATGGATTGTCTAGCAATGCAGGAATTGCTCTCGGTAATAGTCCAATTAAGTTTATAGGAGAAGAGCAAATGCAGCGTCTTATGCAAACAAATACTTATTCACACGTATTGTTGGCCAAGACTTTGTTCAAAAAGAAGCTTATCGCCAAAAACGGATCAATGGTATTTACAACTTCTATAGGAGGAACAATTAGCCATGGCCCAGGAAACACCTTGTATGGTATGTCTAAGAATGCCCTGTTGGCATTTGCCAAATATGCCGCCATTGAGTTTGCACCTCGTGGCATCCGTGTGAATTGTGTTAGTCCTGGCATGATAGAGACTCCTTTGATTAATCTGGATGCGATAACAGAAGAAGATAAGGCTATCGATGCTGAAAAGTATCTGTTGAAGCGTTATGGCCGTCCAGAGGAGGTGGCTCGTACAACGGCCTTCCTGTTAGGTGATGCCTCTTCATTTATTACAGGTACTGCTATCGTAGTTGATGGCGGTTACACGGTAAATCACTAAAGAATAATAATGGCATTTTTAGAAGTAAAGAACGTAGAGATAAGAGGCATAGCTACTTGTGTGCCTAAACAGATAAAGGTGGCTAAGGAAATGCCTTACTTTACAGAGGTCGAGGCTGATAACTTTACAAATGTGACAGGTGTTGTTAGTTCACACCTTGCTCCGGCAGACATGACGCTTTCCGATCTTTGCCAAGCAGCCGCAGAAAAGTTACTGGCAGAGTCTGGATGGGAACGTGAGTCTATTGACTTAATCATGTTTGTCAGTACATCGCGCGACTTTTACATCTGTCCTAACACCTCAAATATTTTGCAAGACAAACTAGGGCTCCGTACGGAATGTGTGGCTCTTGACTTGCCGTTTGCTTGCTCTGGATATGTATATGGTCTATCTGTCGCTGGTATGATGATGCAAAGCGGCCAGATCAAAAGGGCATTGCTTTGCGTGGGTGAAATGACAAGTAAGAATCAATCCCATTTAGACAAGACAGTTTGGTCATTGCATGGTGATGCCGGCTCTGCCACATTGTTGGAGTACAATCCTGAGGCGAAGCACCCGATGCAGTTTAATCTGGGAGGCGATGGAAGTGGTTGGGAGGCAATCATTTGTCGCGAGATGGGTGTCCGTAACATGACTACTGAGGAATCCCTAAAATATAAGAAGTATGAAGAGGGAGTAGAGCGTAACGCAACTCAATGTGCTATGGATGGCATGAGTGTGTTCTCGTTTGCTATTACCCGACCTGGTCAGTGTATAAAGGCCCTTTGTGAGCATTTTGAGTTTGATCTTACTCAAATTGACTTTCTCCTGATTCATCAGGCTAACAAGATGATTGATGAGAAGATTCGACGCAAACTAAAGTTGGCACCAGAACAAGTTCCTTACAGTATGCCTTATTATGGCAACACTAGTTCTTGTACAATACCAATTACAATTACTTCTATGGTTCGTGAGCAACTCTCCTCCAAAGAGAATGAATTGGTAATGTGTGGTTTTGGCTCTGGTTTGAGTTGGGGCGCAGCTCATGTTTATACAGATAAGATTATTTGTTTACCCGTTATTGAAATCTAAACAACATGGGAAAACTGACTGGTAAAACTGCTTTGATTACAGGCTGCAATCGTGGCATAGGGAAAGCTATGGCTGAGAAGTTCGCCTCGGAGGGAGCAAACCTTATTTGTGCCATCCGTAAAGAGAATCTTGAGTTCAAAGCAGAAACCGAATTTTGGATAGCCAAATATGGGATAAGTATCGATTTCATTTACTTCGATTTGGCCGACGAGGATGCCATAAAAGCGGCATTTAAGGAGTTAAACAAGCAAAAACGAACTATAGATATTTTGGTCAATAATGCCGGAATACCTGCTGGAGGCTTTTTGATGATGACGTCTCTCGCCAAAATAAAAGAGGTAATGCAGGTCAATTTCTTCTCTCAAATTCTTATCACTCAACAGGTGGTCAAGTTGATGATGAAGCAGAAACGTGGAGCCATTGTAAATATAAGTTCTGTGACCGCACTTGACAACCAAGGCGGATGGACGGCATACGGTAGTAGCAAAGGAGCTATGATTAGCTTTACCAAAACAGTCGCAAAGGAGTTGGCTTCATTCGGGATTAGGGTAAACGCTGTCGCACCAGGTCTTATTGATACCCAAATGGGAGGAGAAATGGACGAGAAGTATCAGGCAGAAATGATTTCCCGCACAGATTTGGGACGCAAGGGGACACCCGAAGAGGTGGCAAACCTGGTATGCTTTCTTGCTTCTGATGAGGCTTCTTATATAACAGGCCAAATTATCAGAATTGATGGAGGAATGTAGGATGAGTGAACAAATAAAGAAATTAGAGCACCAGTGCTTTGAGATGAAGCTCAAAGCCCTTGATATGGCGCTTAGTACCAGCTTTGGTGCTCATATTGGTGGCGGATTCTCTGCTATGGAATTGATGGCTTGCCTCTATGAGGTGGCAAATGTCCCGTCAATGGAAGATGAAGGACGAGACAGAATCATTTTGAGTAAAGGACATGGTGTGTTAGCCCTCTATACCGCATTATGGAAAAAAGGTCTGATGACAGAAGAGGACCTGGCCACCTTTGAAACCGACGGAACACTGTTTCATGGCCATGCCCATCGCAATTTAGTGAAGGGTATTGAGTTCTCTGGTGGTAGCCTTGGTCTTGGCATTTCGTATGCGGTTGGAGTTGCTAAAGCTTGTAAGAATAAGGGGCTAAATAATAGAATCTATGTCATCCTTGGTGATGGCGAAATGGACGAAGGAATTGTTTGGGAGGCTTTAATGGCCATTTCCAACTTTGGACTGAATAATGTAACGGTAATTGTTGACCGCAATCAGTATCAGTTGGATGGACCCACTTCTGATATTATGAATCTCCTTTCTATAGAGGATAAATTAAAGGCATTCGGATATGTTGTCGAGACAATAAATGGTCATTCTATTCCTAAATTGCTTGATACACTTGGTAAGGCATCTGATAAACCCCGTGCTATTATTGCCAACACAATAAAAGCCAACGGAATATCCTTCTTGATGAACAACAAAATCTCGCACCAGTGCGTATTACCCAGAAAGAAATATGAGCTGGCAGTTGAAGAAATAAAACAAGCATACAATGGAGAATAAGGTGAATTTCAAACTGATGTCTATGGCAGGCCAAGGGGGCAGTGTATTTGGAATCTCCCTTATTGAGCTGATTAACCACCGTAACGACTTGATAGTGTTGTCGAGTGATATGTCAACGCCTGCTGGTCTTGACAAGTTTAAAGCTGCATATCCTGATCATTTTATGAATATGGGTATTGCAGAGCAAAATATGATAGGAACAGCTGCAGGACTCGCAGAAGAGGGTTATAAACCCATCTGTGTGGCTCAAGCCTGCTTTATCACCATGCGAAGTTTTGAACAGGTGAGACAGTATTGTGGCTATATGCAGATACCGATGGTAATCATCGGTATTGGATCTGGTGTTTCTCTCCAGTATATGGGTAACACCCATTATGCCGTAGAAGACTTAGCTTTAATGCGTACCATTCCTGGTATGGAGGTGATTGCACCATGCGATTCTTACGAGGCTGTTCTTGCATTTGAATATGCCGTGAATACTAATCATCCAGTATATATTCGTCTTTTTGGTGGTACTGCTATCCCTGCTGTTTTCAATGAAGAGAAGGAGTTTAAATGTGGCAAAGCTATCAAGATGAGAGAAGGTAAGGATGTGCAAATTATTGCTACGGGTAGCATGGTTGGGAATGCTCTAAAAGTGGCAGAAGACCTGGAAGCCGAAGGAATAAAAACGTCTGTTACAGATATGCACACCATTAAGCCCTTTGACTCTGAAACTATTGAAATGGACAAGAAATTGATTGTGACCTTGGAGGAACACAATATTATTGGAGGTTTGGGGGATGCCGTTGCTGCTTTTCTGAGTCAAAAATCAACTCATCCAAAACTGTTAAAGTTGGGCATCACCGATAGATTCTTACCTGTGGGAAGCTATAAGTACCTACTTCAACAGTGTGGCCTTGATGTTGAATCAATTAAGAAATCAATAATAGATAATATAGAATAAATAAACATGGAAGTATTAGAAAAAGTAATAGAGATTGTTGCTACTACTTGTGACGTAGAGCAGAGTGAAGTAACAGAGAATAGCATGGTGGGTGATTTCCCAGCATGGGATTCAGTAGGTCATCTTAGCATCCTTTCCAACGTGGAAGAAGCATTTGACATCAGCTTCGAACCAGAAGAGATGATGGAAATGGAAGATGTGAAAGACATCGTAGCCGCTGTAAATGCTAAACTGCAATAATGACAATCGAAGAACAGATATATCAACATTCCGTTCAGCACCCTGACAGTATTGCGCTGATTACGCCTGCTGGACAAGTGACGTATGCCCAATTATGGGAACGTTGCTTATTGGCGGCATCCAATGTGAAGCATCAACATGGGGTTAAGCAAGGCGACCGGATTATTCTGGCCGCTTCTGCTAATATAGATTTCGTGTATGCCTATTTTGGAATCCATTTAGCAGGAGGTATCTGTGTGCCTATTGACCCAGACACCAATCAATTGCGCTATGAGCTGATATGTCAATCGACTAAGGCTGTGTGTACCATGGGAGTTCTCCACAAGGTGAAAGACTGTCCTGTAGTTCCCCTTCATGATGTGCAGACCCCATGTGAACAAACACTGGCGTATCAACATCCTGATGCTGAGCAAATCGCGGATATTCTGTTTACCACAGGTACAACGGGTGCCCCCAAGGGCGTTGCGTTGAACTATCGCAACTTGGCTGCTGCTGCTTTAAACATCAATACGTTCATTCAGAACACAGCAGAAGATATAGAACTGTTAGCGTTGCCTGTGAGTCATTCATTTGGTCTTGGACGTGTACGTTGCGTCTTGTCTAAAGGCGGCTCCTTGGTATTGCTGGGCACCTTTGCCAGTATGAAGAAGTTCTTTGGACAAATGGAACAATACCACTGCACTGGTTTTGGCATGGTGCCAGCAGGGTGGGGGTATATCAAGAAAATGAGTGGTAGGAAGATCGGTCAGTTTGCTGACCAATTGCGCTATATAGAGATAGGTAGTTCGTTTATGTCGATAGAAGACAAGGATATGTTGTGCGAGCTGCTTCCTAACACGCGTATCTGCATGCATTATGGCCTTACAGAAGCATCCCGCTCAGCTTTTATGGAATTCCATGCTGAGCATGACAAACTGAGTACGGCGGGTAAAGCTTCACCGAATGTTGAAATAGCTATTTTCAATACAGATGGTGTTCAGCAGCCTGTAGGTGCAGAAGGAGAAGTCTGTGTGAAAGGTGATCATGTAACATGTAGTTACTGGAACGAAACACCTGAACGTTTTGCTCAAGATTTTTATGATGGCTATTTCCGTACAGGCGATGGCGGTTTTCTGGATGACGAAGGTTATATTCATCTGAAAAGCCGTATCAAAGAAATGATCAATGTGGGTGGCAAGAAAGTGAGTCCGATGGAAGTGGAGGACATTCTCAATATGATTCCTGGCATCACTGAAAGTGCCTGTGTCGCAATGCCTGACCCGGAAGGCGTTTTAGGTGAAGTGGTGAAGGCGTTTATTGTTTGTAAAGATGACACATTAACAGATGCTGCTATTTTAGATGCATTACGCCCTCAACTGGAAGTCTATAAATTGCCAGCTGTGATTGAACGGATAGCTGAGATTCCCAAAACGGCATCAGGTAAGATTCAACGTCTAAAATTAAAATAAATATATGGAAGAACAGATGTCCTTCATGGACGAGTTATTTACTTTGCCTGCTTATTCAGATGATGAACAACAGCAAAAGTTGTATCTGAAGGCTTTGCAAGAAGAACTGGTGTTCCATTACGAGCATAACGAGATGTACCGTCAGTTTTGTGATCGTAAGGGCTTTGACCCTCATGCTGAGATACATTCGCTGGAGGATATCCCACCAGTGGCCGTGAGTGTATTTAAGGATTTGGGTATGGGCCTACAGTCTGTGCCTAAGGAAGATATAAAACTGCGTTTACAGTCATCTGCCACCTCAGGTACCCCTAGTACCATTGTGGTAGACAAGATTACCAGTAAGCGACAGGCCAAGGCGATGGTAAAAGTAATCCAGGAAGCCATTGGTAGAGAGCGTAAACCATTCTTGGTAATGGATATTGACCCTCGTTCTGAGTTCCGTGCTTTGTTAGGTGCTCGCTTTGCTGCCATTACTGGCTATCTGAATTTTGCGTCAAAGGCAGGCTATTTCTTGAAAGCAAAGGATGGCGTATCCTACTTTGATGTGGATGCCATGCAGGAGTATGTGGCTGGCATTGACAAGAATCAGCCTGTGGTAGTATTTGGTTTTACCTATATCCTTTACAGCAATGTGCTGAAAGCTGTCAAGGAGAAAGGCATTACCATTCCGCTACCTAAGGGCTCCAAAATTATCCATATAGGCGGTTGGAAGAAACTAGAAAGCGAGAAGATTAGCAAGGAACTGTTCAATAAGCAGCTGGCAGAATGTTTCGGTATTGAGTCTATTGATGTGATTGACATCTATGGTTTTACCGAGCAGATGGGCTTGAACTATCCTGATTGCCCTTGTGGTTGTAAGCATGAATCCAGCTATGTGAAAGTGTTAGTGCGTGATGTGGTGACCAACGAAGTGTTACCTGCCGGTGAAGAAGGCAAACTGGAGTTCATCACTCCTGTTCCTCATAGCTATCCTGGCAATGCCGTGCTTACCGATGACCTTGGAATGATTATTGATGAGCCATGCCCTTATGGTCGTCCAGGAAAGCGCTTCCGTATTTTGGGTCGCTTAAAGAAGGCTGAAGTACGTGGTTGTGGTGATATTCTCTCTAACAAACTGACGTTCCAGAAACGGGCTACTGGTGGTACGGTAGATACCCGACTGGAGGTACAGTCATTCCATGGAACCTTGATAGAAGGGGAGGACACAGAGAAGACCATGCAGGGTATCGTTGACTCTTTGAGAGAGCAACTGCCTTGGCTGAGGAAGCAACCAATCGATGCTTTGATTGGTCTGATTGATGCCGCTGCCAAGCGTTGGGCAACGGATTCGAAATACTTGTTCCTGAAAGACAAAGGTTTGAATTTCTTGGCTACATGGTGCAGTGAACGTCATTTGAGAGAGGTGGCTACCTTTGGTCTCAGAGATAACTTGGAATATGCTGATACCTATCTGCCGTTCCCGGATTCTGCTAAGCACTTGCTGAAAGCTAACTCTCGTGGTCTTTGCTGTCACTGGATGGCAGGAAATGTCCAGATTTTGGGACTCTTTGCATTGGTACAATGCATCATGACCAAGAATGTGAACCTGTTGAAGGTTTCTTCTCACGATGATGGTGTATTTGCAGGGTTGTTAAGTGCATTTGAAGGTCTAACTTATACCACACCTTCTGGTTATACCATCTCAGGTGATGACTTGTTAAAGACTATTGCTGTAGTTTATTTCTCTCGCAATGCCGTGAAGTTAGGCGAAAGTATGTCTAAGAATGCGGATGTACGAATAGCATGGGGTGGTAGAGAGGCTGTGGAAACGGTGGCAGGCTATCCTTCCAAGTATGATTGCGAGACCGTTATCTTTGGTCCTAAGCTCTCGTTTGCTGTTGTGACCAAAGAAATGTTACCTGACGAACAGGCAGCTAAAAAGTTAGCACGTCGAGTGTCTGTGGATGTCTCAGTCTTTGACCAGACAGGTTGCGCCTCTGCGCATAACCTTTTCGTGGAGAAGGGAGGTGCAGTAAGTCCTGAGAAGTTCTGTGAGATCCTCAATGAATCGATGGCCAAGACAGAGATACAGATACCCAAGCCGACGATGGCACCAGAACAAGTGTCTGCGATCCATTCTATTCGTGGTGTCTATGACTTCTGTGGTATGTCTATTGGCAGCGAAACCATGTCATTCTCTATCTTGCTGGATGACCATGATGAACTGCACAAGCCAGTCTATTCCCGTGTGTTGTTTGTGCACGCAGTGGATAGCATTATGCAGTCTGTCAAGCACATTACAGAGGATATTCAGACCATTGGTATTGAAGCTACGCAAGAACAAGCCATAGCATATGCAGAAGCTGCCACTCAGAAGGGTGCTGTACGTTTCCCACAGATAGGCCGTATGCTCAACTTCGAGATGCCTTGGGATGGCATTGTGTTGATTGATAGATTAGTGAAATGGAATACCCTTTTGGGACCGTTGACATAATTATAATTTGTTTTTTGTTATGATACCATTTAATAAACCATTTTTGACGGGCAAAGAGGCCCATTATATTTATCAGGCTGTATATACTGGGAAGTTGTCTGGTAATGGCGTTTTTACTAAAAAATGCCAGCAATTTTTTGAAGAGAAATATGGTTTCAAGAAAGCCATCATGACTACTTCTGGAACAGATGCCTTGGAAATGGCTGCTATTCTTTGTGATGTAAAGCCTGGTGACGAGGTGATTGTACCTTCCTATACATTTGTTAGTTCTGCTCTCGCTTTTGTTCGTCAAGGTGCAAGAATAATCTTTGCTGACAGTTGTTCCGATAATCCCAATATTGATCCAGATAAGATTGAAGCCCTGATTACAGACAAGACTAAGGTGATTGTCCCTGTTCATTATGCAGGTGTTGCTTGTGATATGGACAAGATTATGGATATAGCCAATCGCCATAATTTGTTTGTGGTAGAAGATGCAGCACAGGCAATAGATTCTTATTATAAAGGAAGGCCTTTAGGTGGAATAGGTCATTTTGGCTGTTTCTCTTTCCATGAGACCAAAAATGTTACAGCAGGAGGTGAAGGCGGCTTACTTATTGTTAATGATGAACAATACATTCGACGCGCTGAAATTATTTGGGAAAAAGGTACGAACAGAGCAGAGTTTTTCCGTGGCATGGTGAACAAGTATGGCTGGGTAGATACAGGCTCAAGTTTTCTTCCTTCTGAGATTAATAGTGCGTTTCTATATGCACAATTGGAGAGCTTGGATACCATACAATCACGTCGTAAAGCTATATGGAGACAGTATTTTGACGGATTGAAAGATTTGCAAGAAAAGGGATATTTTTCTGTTCCGGATATTCCACCATATGCGACCAATAATGGTCATATGTTCTATTTAGTATGTAGAAGTTTAGATGAACGTACACAGCTGATATCTTATCTTAAAGAGAATGGTGTGGGGGCTGTATTCCATTATTTAAGTTTACATTTAAGTGATTATTATCGATCAGTAGAGTCCTATATCCCTGACCTTCAAAATTGTGATAAGTTTGCAGACAGGTTGCTTAGATTACCTATGTTTTATGAACTTACAGATGAAGAAGTAAATAGGGTGATATCATTAATTCATACTTTCTATTCTGGTAGATAACTTTAATAGTTAAAGATGTCAGATTCACAAAGAGTAGCAAAGAACACTATTTATATGTATATCCGCATGATATTAATCATGCTGGTATCTATATATACTTCCCGAGTTGTACTTGAAAAATTGGGAGTAGATGATTATGGCCTTTATAGTGCTGTGGCTAGTGTAATTGCTATGGTGAATTTCCTTAATCAGACTCTTAGCACAAGTACTTCTCGATTTCTTGCTTACGATATAGGAAAAAGAGATGAGGAGTTGTTAAGAAATACATTCTCAACAGCTTTCTTCTCCCATCTGTTTCTAGCATTGCTTATAATTGTAATGATGGAGTCTGTGGGCCTTTGGTATATGACCAACAAGTTTGTTATACCAGAGGGCCGTGAATCTGTTGTTTTTATTGTCTATCAGCTATCGATTGTTATTACCGCTTTATCTGTATGTATTGTACCTTATAAGGGCCTTCTGGTTGCATATGAAGACATGAGTATTTACGCTTACGTAGGTATTTTGGAGGCTTTGTTACAATTAATGGTAGCTTATTTGCTTACAGTCTCGCCTATTGATAAATTGACTTCATATGCTTGTTTGCTCTTAACTGTACAAATTTTTGTAGCTTGTGTTTATGTAACAATCTGTCTTAAAAAATACGCCTGTTCGAAATTGAAATTATATATTAGCAAGACTACTTTTAAAAAGATGCTTGGGTTTTCTGGATGGACGGCCATTGCTAATTTGTCAAATACATTGACTGATCAAGGTAGTATACTTTTGCTAAATTTGTTCTTTTCTCCTGCCATAATAGCTTCGAAGGCAATTTCAGATCAAGTAAGCTCAGCAATTAATATATTTATAAACAACTTTAGGGCTGCTTTAAATCCTTCAATTATCAAGACAATTGCTGCGAATGATTTTGAAAGAGGCAAAAGAATGACATTAATGTCAACTATTGTGTCTTTTGACATGATATTAATATTGGGACTGCCTTTCGTCTTTACGATAGAAACGGTTCTTGCCCTTTGGCTGGTTGAAGTACCGCCTTTAGCTGTTTTCTTTACCCGAATAGCTATCATCTCACAAATTATAGGTTCTATTTCAACATCTACCTATATAGCGTTTGTGTCTTCTGGCAAATTAACTAGTAATGCTATTTGTGGTATTATTACAGGTTTTGCATTTTTCGTTTTTTTATATCTCATTTTCCAAATGGGAGGAGAAGCATTATGGGTTCAGTATCTTTCTCTCGTTTTTGCATTAATATGGGTTTTGTTGTTAAGGCCTTTATTTCTGAATCGAGATGTGAATTATACATTTAAAGAAGTCTTTAAAACTTATCTTGAATGTTTTAAGGTAGCTATCCTTTCTGTTTTATTTTCTTTTGTCTTATATGTTGTACTTCCTCACAATATTTATGGACAAATATTGTTGTTTGTCGGAGTCGCTGGAATCTGTTTGATTATTTCATATTGTTTAATGGATGCTTATATGAAGGGAATAGTTAAAGAAATGGTGTTTTCTAAAATTAAAGCATTATTAAGAAGATAAAAAATGAAGAAGTATATTTTTATTACATATAGTATCAAGAGAGTAGGGGGAGTTCAATGCTATGTCAGTGCGAAGACAGACTACTTAGAGCGATGTGGCTGGCAAGTATATGTTTTTTGTCCTGGATTACATTCTCCTAAGTATCCATGCCCTATATCTTCGATGAACAGATATATAAACAATGGCCTTATTTCTTGGCTTGGTGCACCTCCTTTTGCATTGCCTTCCTATCTGGTAAGGAAAACAAAAGAGCAAATGATGAATGTTATTGGAGGGTGTAATTCAGATGATGAAATAATAATTGAGTCTCATGAGGATGTTTATTCCCAATGGGGAGAATTATTGGCTTCCGAATTAGGGGGACGGCATTATTTCTATACGATGAATGAAAGCTTTAGGAACAAGGATAATTATTATGAGAGCAAAATAGATTTTTATATATTTAAGTTCCGTCGAAGAGAAATATTAGGAACATTAAGTACTTTTACGCGCCTTTTCGAAGGGTATTTAAAAGTGTCAAAAGAAGACATTGTTGGTGAGATGTGGATAGATGAAAGTCCGATACAAGATGTTTACTGCGAGAAGGTTGAGAATGTTATAAGATTGGACTATAATATTTGTTATATTGGAAGAGGTACCAAGCCCTATGTACCTTTCATTATTTCCGATGTGGCAAAATTTGCGTCTATGCATAAAGATAAGACTGTTCAATTGTTAACTGTTAGCAATTTGGATCCCCATAGAGAATTGATTAATGAAGTAAAGGAAGCAAATCCTAACCTACACATTATCGAATTGGGCTTTTTACACCCTATACCTCAAAGCCTATATACTAAAGTTGATGTAGTTATAGCAGGAGCAGGGAGTGCCAGACATTCTTGTGAGATTGGTGCCATGACTATAGTCGCAGACTCAGAAACATGCAAATCAAATGGGTTACTTGGGTATGATACATTAGATGCTGTGTTTCAAGATAAAGATAGTGTTGTTACCGATTTCTGCGAAGCCCTGGAGAGGGTCTTGGTTAAGAAAGTATATAAAGACAAGATGAGTAGGTATCCGTCAAAACAGAGCTTTGAAACCTCCACATTACACAATTTTTCTCTTTATGAAAAGTCAGAAAGACAAAAAGCTTATTATGACACTAAAAAACTGCTGGAAGGAAGAATTGACTGGGTGTTGATTCTAAGACGATATCTCTCAGATTATCATCCGCATATAGTGAGATTTATCAAATTGTTTGTAAAAACCATATAAGTGTCATGGTTTATTTTTTAAATTTGATAGCTGTTCCCCTTTATTATTTGTTGATAAGGCTGAAGACAACAGACAAAAAGAGTGCTGTGGCACTTTTTTCTATTATTGTCTCTATTCATGCTGTTGTCTTCAGGGCTTTAGCTAATCCTTACAATTATGAAGAGGATACTGTATTATATGCAGATGCTTTCCGCTCTATAAGAGACATGTCTTTCTTTGATACGGTTTTTTCTATTCATTCATATACTCATTGGGGACAACTGTATTTAGCGTTAAATTGGCTATTAGGCTTATTTTCATCTAATCCTGCCATTTTGTTTGTAGTGGTTTCTGTTATTTCTGTGGGTTTAACCATATGGTTTTACAAACAAACATCATATACAATATTGACATCAATACTCCTGTATTTAATGTATCCTATGATGTATATTATGGGGTTCGGGGTTTTGCGGCAACATTTGTCTATTGCTGTAGTTCTTCTTGCTTTATTATTTTGGGATAGATTAAAGTTGTTTGTTTTTTTTCTAATATGTGCATCTTTATTACATCCAAGTAGTCTTATTATTTTCCCTTTTTTGGTATTAAGAAAACTGGATTTGCAGCGTTTTAAGCTTTCAGTATTAATTGTATATTCTGTCATTGCTTTTATAGTTCTAAGGGTTCTTATTTTATTAGCTCTCCCTTTTTTCTCAAAGTATCAGGAAATCTTTAATAGTGGAGAAGCTAGCAATAATATTGTCCCGGTAATGTTAATAGGATCAATGATTTTGATGTATTATGTTACAGGAGCGGTAAAAAGGATAGATGTCGAGCGCGATATGTTTTTCTATAGTTTTTTAGTATATGGATTAATCGTATCAGTATTTAGTATTGGTGTGCCAGGTGCCGGTCGTCTTTCCTTAGTTTTTATATATATGTTGCCTGTTGCTATAAGCCATATATATAAATATGGTGACAGTAGGATGTTGAATATAATCCATTTATATACTTTAGGCGTTTTTCTGTTAACTATAGTTTTAATTGTTTTTCAATTAAAAAGCGCAGATAGTAGCTATAATACATATTCTTTCTTTTGGAATGTACCCATAGTCTAATAATTCTATAATAAGTGATTTATAACAAATGAGTCTTAAATACCTTATCCGCCTTGATGATGCTTGCCCGACAATGAATCGTGCTTTATGGGGTAGAATAGAAACAATATTAGATGAGAATGGTATTAGACCTATGGTAGGGATAATACCGCATAACGATGACATACAACAGGAAATTAATCCTGTAGATGTGGATTTTTGGAATAAGGTACATTCTTGGAAGGAAAAAGGCTGGGCAATAGCTCTTCACGGTTATAACCATTGCTATTGCAGTGATGAAGGTATGCAAGGATTGAATCCTCTATGGAAACGTAGCGAGTTCGCTGGTTTACCGTTGGAGCAGCAGAGAGATAAAATTCGACGGGGAGTAACTATCATGCGCGAACATGGTATCAACCCATTATACTTTTTTGCGCCGAGTCATACTTTTGATGATAATACACTTATTGCCCTCAAAGAGGAATCTGATATTAGAATCATTAGTGATACAATTGCAGTAAGGCCATATAAGTACAAGGATTTTATATTTATTCCACAATTGGGTGGACATTGCTATGAGATGAAAATACCAGGAACCTGGACTTTCTGTCTGCACCCGAATGTAATGGGAGAAAAAGAATTCACCCAAACAGAGTTTTTCCTTCAAACTTATAGAAAGCGTTTTATATCTTTTGATCAATTAGATTTCTCTAAAGTAAAAGAGAAAGATTATTTTAGTCGTTTGTTGGGCTGGCTTTATTTTAATCAAAGAAAATTAAGAGCTATTAGATGAAAATCCTTCATATAATTGATACGCTTTTGATGGGTGGGGCTGAGAATGTACTTATAGGATTAACTGAAGGTCAAAAGCAATTAGGACATGAAGTTACAATAATGCCGTTAGTATGCCCTAAAAAGACACCTGTACGATCTAGAATAGAAGATAATGGTGTGAAGGTTGTTCCTTTGCAGGAGAAAGGCTCTGTATATAATCCATATTTGATTATTAAAATCGCAAGAATAATTGGGCAATATGATATTATTCATGTACATCTGTTCCCTGCTTTGTATTGGGCTGCTTTAGCTAAATTCATTTCATTTAGTAAAGTATCTATGGTTTATACAGAGCATAGCACCAATAACAAACGAAGAAGCAATTTCATATTACATCATACAGATAGGTTAGTTTATAAATATGGGTATAAGATGGTGGTGGCGTGTGCTGAAAAAGTGCTTGAATCCTTCACGTTTGCTTTCCCACGAATTCAGCATGTATGTTATATAAATAATGGTATAGATACAAAGAAGTTTAGAAATGCGCTGCCATATTCAAAGCGAGAATTGTTAGGAGTAGATGATAATACATTTCTTGTAACTATGGTGGCTCGTTTTATGCCCATGAAACGACAGGATACTATAGTGGATGCCCTTGTATATTTGCCAGATAATATACATGCTGTTTTTGTTGGGGGCAACGAGGAAGATAATGGTTTGGTGAGGGTAAAAAAGATGGCAGAAGAGAAAGGCGTTGCTCAGAGAGTACATTTCTTATATGTTAGGACAGATGTCCCTTCAATTTTAAAAACATCAGATGTTGTAATCCTGGCTTCCGATTATGAGGGACTTTCCCTTTCATCTATAGAAGGTATGGCTGCCGGTAAGCCTTTTATTGCAACCAATGTAAATGGATTAAAAGAAGTTGTAGAAGGAGCTGGCTTATTATTTGAGAATAGAGACGCAAAGTCACTTGCTCAACATATTAATAGATTAGCAACGGATATTGAGTTCTATAATGTGGTGGCGAATAAATGTGAGGCTCGATCTAAAGAATATGATGTAAAGAAAATGGTTGAATCATATATTGAAGTTTATAATAATATTTAGTTATGTCGTATAATCATTTGAAGTTCCCAGTTAACACCTTGTTTCTGGTGACAGGTGGAGCTGGTTTTATAGGTTCCAACTTGTGTGAGGCAATAATAAAGATGGGGTATCGAGTACGCTGTCTTGACGATTTAAGCACCGGTAAACAAGCCAATGTGGATTTGTTTATCGATAATCCTAACTATGAATTTATCAAAGGTGATGTCAAGGACTTCGATACGTGTTTGAAAGCTTGTGAGGGAGTTGATTATGTGCTGAATCAAGCCGCGTGGGGTAGTGTCCCTCGCTCAATTGAGATGCCATTGTTCTATTGTGCTAATAATATTCAGGGTACGTTGAATATGATGGAAGCAGCCAGGCAGAAGGGTGTAAAAACATTTGTGTATGCTTCTTCCAGTTCAGTGTATGGTGATGAGGCTCATCTCCCCAAGAAAGAGGGTGTGGAAGGAAATCTTCTTTCCCCCTATGCTTTAACTAAGCGTTGTGATGAGGAATGGGCAAAACAGTATTCTAAGCATTATGGATTAAAAACGATTGGTCTTCGTTATTTTAATGTATTTGGCCGTCGTCAGGATCCCCATGGAGCTTATGCGGCAGTAATTCCAAAGTTTATTAAGCAGTTATTGAACAATGAGCGCCCTACCATTAATGGCGATGGTAAGCAGAGTCGTGACTTTACGTACATTGAGAATGTAATTGAAGCTAACCTTAAAGCATGCTTGGCTCCTGACGAGGCAAGCGGGGAAGCTTTCAATATCGCTTATGGTGGTCGTGAGTATTTGATTGATATTTACTACGACTTAACAAAAGCATTGGGTAAGGATATAGAACCTATCTTTGGTCCTGACCGAAAAGGTGATATCAAGCATAGTAATGCAGATATCAGCAAAGCAAAACGTTTACTTGGTTACGACCCGCAGTATGACTTTGCTCGTGGACTTAATGAAGCTATTGAATGGTATAAATCTAACTTGTAGCTTTACAAAACATTATAACGATGAAATATCTCTTCTTCTCTTTTTTCCCTATAGTCGCTTCTTTACTTCTATTTTCTTTTAAAACAGCTGTAGAGCATGTAGATGAGGGTGTAAATGCCGTTTCTATAGAGAACATTGCTGATTCAATAATTATTAATCTTCCTGATTATAAGAGTAAAGGATTACATATTATTAAAGATGCGATAGATCTCCAAGGGAAGACATGGTATTTACCCTCCAATTTAACACTACGTATAGAAGGCGGTTTAATAAAGAATGGAACAATCGTTGGTAATAATACTGTCATTGATTATAATGGAGGCGCAATTTTCGATAAAGTCCATATTGAAGGGAAATGGAAAGTAAGAGAGATTAGCACGTCCATGTTTGTTGATCTTTCATATGAGAATGCTTTGAAGGATGTGTTTGCTCTTTCAAGTCCCGATGTCAACAATATAGTTAAAGTGGATCATGGTTGTTATGTTGTATCAGCAGTTAATAATTATGATCATTGCATAGATATAGCAAGCAACACGACTGTTACCATTGATGGTATTATTCTTTTAACACCTAATAGCCATGAGGGTTATAGTATCTTGCATGTTAACGGAAGTAATATTCTTATTAATGGTAAAGGATCAATAGTTGGTGACAAACGCAATCACCTTGGAAGTGTAGGAGAGTGGGGAATGGGTATTAATATCTTTGGTGGTCAGGGGATTACTGTCAGAGGAATAAGTGTTAAGGATTGTTGGGGGGATTGTATTTATATTTCAGGTAAGTCTAAAAATATCAACATCGAGGGTTGCCTTATCGATCACGGCCGAAGGCAAGGTATTTCTATTATCTCAGCCGAAAATGTGATTGTTAAGGATTGTGTCATAACAAACGTAAGAGGAACAGCTCCCCAATACGCAATTGATGTTGAGCCAAATACTGGCGATATGGTAGATAGAGTCTATATTACTAATGTCAGTGCCATCAATTGTCAGGGAGGTATTATGAGCTATGGAAGGGCAGAGAAGGCAATGATTGGTTATATTGAGGTAAGAAATTGTACAATAAAGGGATCTGGTTTTAATCCTATTTATTTCCAAAAAGGAAAAAGAGTTTTGGTCGATAGATGTAGTATTGTTGATAATAGCGCTAAAGATAAGATTGTATGTGACGGTATTGAAGATGTTATTATTAATAACAATATAATCAGTATAGGACTGAATCAATCTTCAAGTCAAGCAATAATTGTTGGTGGTGAAAAAGTAAAAAGAATTAATAATAACAAGATATTTTAAAGTATTGAATATGAAGGATACTAAGATTTGTGTCATAGGTTTGGGTTATGTAGGCCTTCCGCTCGCTCGTTTGTTTTCAACCAAGTATGAGACTGTTGGTTTTGACATGAATCAGAAGCGTGTAGATGCTTTGATGGCTGGCCACGATGCTACGTTAGAGGTAGCAGATGATTTGTTGCAAGATGCGATCAAGAATCATGGTTTTAAATGTACTACTAAGTTAGAAGACATTGCTGACTGTAATTTTTATGTTGTAGCGGTTCCTACTCCTGTAGATAGTGATAACAATCCTGACCTTACACCGCTGGTGGGTGCTTCTACCACCGTTGGTAAAGTCATCAGTAAAGGTGATGTGGTGGTTTATGAATCAACGGTGTATCCAGGTGTGACAGAGGATGAATGCATCCCTGTTGTTGAGAAAGTCTCTGGAATGAAGATGAATGTGGATTTTTATGGTGGTTACAGCCCTGAGCGCATTAACCCAGGAGATAAGCAGCACACAGTGGAACATATTAAGAAAGTAACTTCTGGCTCTACCCCAGAGATTGGTAAGTATATCAATGAGGTTTACTCTTCAGTTATTACTGCAGGAACACATCTTGCACCTACTATCAAGGTGGCTGAGGCTGCAAAGGTCATTGAGAATAGCCAGCGTGACATCAACATCGCTTTCGTGAACGAACTTTCCAAGATTTTCAACAAGATGGGCATTGACACCCTTGATGTGCTGGAAGCTGCGGGAACAAAGTGGAATTTCCTTCCTTTCCGTCCTGGTTTGGTAGGTGGACACTGCATTGGTGTTGATCCTTATTATTTGGCTCAATGTGCCCAACGTCATGGTTATAACCCCGAGATTATTTTGGCTGGACGTCGTATGAACGACGGTATGGGTGAGTATGTGGCTACTGAGACTATAAAGCTAATGCTAAAGAAGGGTATTCAGGTAATAGATAGTAGTATTATTATCCTTGGCTTCACCTTCAAGGAGAACTGCCCGGATGTTCGTAATACTAAGGTGATTGATATTTATAAGGCTTTGAAGGAGTATAATCTCAACATCACAGTCTATGATCCATGGGCTAATCCTGCTATTGTTGACCGTGAGTATGGCATTAAGGTGGTGAATGAGCTCCCCGCTGGGAAGTTTGATGCGGCTATTGCAGCTGTAGCTCATAAGAAGTTCGAAGGCTTGGATGTTTCTGCTTTGCTCAAGGAGAAACATGTCATCTTTGATGTGAAGTGTACACTGGATAGAAACATTGTTGATGGAAGATTGTAATATAATGTCTAAATCTGTACTTGTTCTAACGAATAATATTGGTGGTCTTCATAGCTTTCGCAAGGAAGTTATTTCCGCTATTCGTGCTGCAGGATATGAAGTAATAATATCATCTCCTGATTATAATGAAAGCGTGGCATATTTTGAATCCATTGGTTGTAAGAAAGTAGAAACAGAATTTAAAAGTCGTGGGACCAATCCTTTAGCAGACCTTCGACTAATGTTGGCATATCGTCATTTGATTAAGACTATTAAGCCAGTAGCAGTACTTACATACACAATTAAACCCAATGTATATGGCGGAATTGCTTGCAGGATAACAGGCACGCCACAGTTGGCTAATGTCACTGGTCTTGGAGATGCGGTAGAGAATGGAGGATGGATGCAGAAGTTGACATTGTTTTTATATAAGGTTGGTATATCGAAGTCATATAAGATTTTCTTCCAGAATAGGGTTAACCGTGATTTCTTTATTCAACATCATATAGCAAGTAATGATTCTGTATTATTACCAGGTTCTGGTGTTAATCTGAGTCATAATGTATATCAACCTTATCCTGCGAATGACGGTATCACGAGATTCCTTTTCATTGGAAGAATGTTGAAAGATAAAGGAATAGAGGAGTATTTTAAAACAGCTAAATATATTCAATCCAAGTGCTCAAATGTAGAATTTCAGATATTAGGTTCTGTTGAAGGTCCATATCAAGCGCAACTTGACGAATTAGTTCAAGCGGGTGTAATAAAACATTTAGGAACTACATCGGATGTGCGACCTTTTATAGGTGCAGTGGAGTGTACGATCATGCCATCGTATCATGAAGGGATGTCCAATGTTAACTTGGAAAGTGCAGCTAATGGCCGTCCAGTAATAACTACAGATGTTCCAGGATGTCGTGAGACAGTGGATGATGGTGTGACAGGGCTATTAGTTAAGCCAAGAAGTACTAAAGACTTGATGGCAAAAGTAGAGATGTTTATTAAACTCTCCTATGAGAAGAAAATACAGATGGGCGAGGCTGCGAGGAAAAAAGTGGAAGCTGAGTTTGATAGGAATATAGTGGTGAAGGCATATTTAGATGCGATAAATAGTATAGAGGAGCATGTATAAGCATTTCTTCAAAAGATTCTTAGATTTCTGGATATCACTTATTGCGCTAATATGTATTTCTCCGATATTGTTGGTTATAACCATATGGTTGCATTTTGCCAATAAAGGAGCCGGCGCATTCTTTTTCCAAGAGCGCCCAGGCAAGAATGCCAAGATTTTCAAGGTGATAAAATTTAAGACCATGACGGATGAACGAGATGCAGCGGGCAATTTGCTGCCCGATGAAGATAGACTAACCAAAGTTGGGAAGTTCGTTCGTTCGACGTCAATTGATGAACTCCCTCAACTAATTAATGTGCTGAAGGGAGATATGGCATTGATAGGCCCAAGACCATTATTGGTGCAATATTTGCCTTTGTATTCAAAAGAACAGGCAAGAAGACATGAAGTCCGTCCTGGAATAAGCGGTTGGGCTCAATGTCATGGTAGAAACGCCATCAGTTGGACGGAAAAGTTTAAACTGGATGTATGGTATGTGGATCATTGCACTTTATGGACAGACATCAAGATAATAATAATTACAATAAAGAATGTGCTGATGCGGAAAGATATTAATTCTGCTACAGCTGCCACGATGGAAGCTTTTAATGGTAATAATTAATAAATAAATAATTGTGTTATGAAGGATGTAGCAATATATGGGGCGGGAGGCTTTGGAAGAGAGTTGGCCTGTTTGATTAATTTGCTTAATAAAGAAAAGCCTGTATGGAATCTAATAGGTTTTTTTGATGATAATCCTGGTTTGAAAGGAAAGAATAACGAATACGGGGTAATACTTGGCGGTAAAGATGCTTTAAATGAATGGGATAAAAGCCTTAGCGTCTTTATTGCAGTTGGTTCAGGTACTACCGTAAGAAAAATAGTAGAGTCCATCCATAATGATAAAGTGGGGTTTCCCAATTTTTTTTACAAGGCATCATTTTCGGATGAGAACAATGTAACGATTGGGAAAGGAAACATCTTAATTGGAACGCATTTATCTTGCGCTGTTTCTCTAGGTAATTTTAATGTAATGAATGGTAGCATCGTTTTCGGACACGATGATCAGATAGGTAATTATAACACTTTTATGCCAGGCGTTCATGTATCTGGAGAAGTGCATGTTGGCGATGAATGCTTTTTTGGTGCAGGATCTATTATTTTACAGCAGATCAGTATAGGAAATAAGGTTAGACTGGGAGCCGGTAGCGTGCTAATGAGAAATCCCAAACCTGATAGTTTATATATAGGAAATCCTGCTAAGCGTTATAATTTGTAATAAATAAATGATAGAAATCCACGACATAACGAACTCTATATTTACCTCCAAAACCTATATCCTATATAAAGAAGGAGATCATAATGCTTGGTTGGTGGATATGGGAGACATTGAACCTGTTGTTGATTTCCTACAAGAACACATTTTAAATATAAAAGGAGTATTCCTGACTCATGGCCATTTTGACCATATATATGGGTTGAATGCTTTAGTTGAGGCTTTCCCTCATTGTAAAGTGTATGTAACCGAATACACTAAACAGGCAATAGCATCTGACAAGCTCAATATGTCAAGGTACAATGAAACACCTTTCACCTATACTGGTGATAATGTTGTGGTGGTGAAAGAGGGCGAAACATTGAGTTTGTTTGAACATGAACCACCCATGGCGTTTTACGAGACCCCGGGACATAATCCTGGATGCCTGACAATGACGATAGGAGATTTGATATTTACGGGTGATGCTTATATTCCAGGTGTTGGAGCCAATACAACAGTACCCCATTCTGATAAAGTATTAGCCAAACAATCCATGGATAAAATATTGATATTAGCAGAGGGGAGGACTGTTTTAGCTGGGCATCGAGTGCAGTAAGTGTTGAAAAATAAGATTTGTTGTAATGGAAGTTATAAAGACAGAGATAGAGGGTGTACTGATTATAGAGCCCAAGGTCTTTAGCGATAGCAGAGGCTACTTTTTCGAGAGTTTCAATGCAAAAGAGTTTGCCGAGAAGACAGGGTTGGATGTAACGTTTGTGCAAGACAACGAGAGCATGAGCACACGTGGTGTGTTGCGTGGCTTGCATTTCCAGTTGCCCCCATTTTCCCAGGCCAAGTTGGTACGCTGTGTGAAGGGAAGCGTACTTGATATCACAGTGGATATACGTAAGGGCAGTCCTACCTATGGTAAGTATGCGATGTGCGAACTGACAGAGGACAATCATCGTATGTTCTTTATTCCCAAGGGCATGGCCCATGGCTTTTGCGTGTTGAGTGATAAGGCCATCTTCCAGTACAAGTGTGATGAGTTTTACCATCCCGAAGCAGAAGGAGGCATCGCATGGAATGACCCCGACATTGCTATTCAGTGGCCTATTCCCCTGCATGAAATCTTATTATCTGAACGCGATAAGCATCATCCTCATCTCAAGGATTTTGATTCTCCTTTCGACATCAATGTTCCGCTGTATTAATTCTCAATTCTCACTTTCTGGAGCAGCGAGAGCAGAGTGATGCTTGCATCAGCTATGCCGAGTCGCGACAGAATTGTTACGAAGTAAAATTTTCAATTCTCAATTTTAGTAGTGATGGTGTCACTTCCTGGTACGACTTTGCCAAGATGATTGCGAAGATGGCAGGGCACACAGCATGTGACATTCAGCCATGTCATAGCGACGAATACCCCAGTCCTGTGAAGCGCCCAGCTTATTCAGTGCTGGACAAAACCAAAATCAAAGAAACCTTTGGCGTTAGTGTTCCTTATTGGACAGACTCGTTAAAAGTCTGCATTGACAATCTTTTGAATAACCCTTTTCGTGTAGAAAGGTGAAAGAATAAAAGGGTGTGTTTTAGAGTGGTTTTGCATAATAATTGAAGAAAAATAAAAAATAATTAAAGAAACTGCTTTACTTTTGAATTTTAATATGTACCTTTGCACACCGAAGTAGATTTTAGGTAGATAAGATGCGTAGCGATAATAAGAGGATATACCTTTGTCTGGCTCATATGAGCGGCAAAGAGCAAGATTATATCAAGGAGGCATTTGACACCAATTGGGTGGTACCCTTGGGGCCGAATGTCGATGGTTTTGAGAAGGATCTGGAATCCTTTATTGGCCAAAATAAGAGAGTGGTGGTACTGGCTTCCGGTACTGCTGCTGTTCATTTATCACTCATTGCAGCTGGTGTCACAGCAGGCGATGAGGTCATTACCCAATCCTTTACTTTCTGCGCATCCTCACATCCTATCACCTACTTGGGTGCCACTCCCGTTTTTGTAGATTCAGAGGCTGACACATGGAATATGGATCCTAATTTGCTGGAGGAAGCCATCAAAGACAGAATTGCCAAAACAGGCAAGAAACCGAAAGCAATTTTACCAGTGGCACTCTACGGCATGCCCTACCAGGTTGACCGTATCTTTGAGATAGCCAAAAAATATGATATCCAGGTAATTGAAGATGCAGCTGAAGGCTTTGGTTCCCGTTACAATGGACAGGTGTTGGGCACCTTTGGCAAGTATGGCATCCTCTCGTTCAATGGCAACAAGATGATAACCACCTCTGGTGGTGGCGCCGTGATTGCTAATACCGACGATGAATGGCGTGAAATCATGATGTATGCTACTCAGTATCGTGAGAGCTATCCTTACTACCAACACGAGAAAATAGGCTACAACTACCGCATGAGTAATATATGTGCAGGTATTGGTCGTGGTCAGATGTTTGTGCTCGATGAGCACCTGGCCCATCACAAGCATGTGCAGAAGCTCTACGAAGAACTGTTTGCCAATGTACCAGGCATTACGGTACACCGTCAGCCTGCCACCGGTGAATATGACTCTAATTACTGGTTAAGTACTATTACCATTGACCCTTCCCTTCGCATCAAAGGACAGGAGAACGCTTATAAAACCATTGTGAATGGTGCTGTAGGCGGTGCTGCTGGTGTCATCCATAAGGCTAAATCTGCCACTACCGATTGTCAGCCAAATGATAATGTAGAGGCTTTACGCCTATTCTTGGATCAAGCAGGCGTAGAGGCTCGCCCAGTATGGAAGCCGATGCATAAGCAGCCGGTGTATAAACAGGCACCAGCTTATATAAATGGTGTTTCCGAAGCCAAATTCAAAATAGGTTTGTGCCTGCCTACAGGTCCATGCGTTTCAGATGACGATGTGAAATATATCGTGGATACTATCAAGGATGCTATAGTTGGATAGTTACCAAAGACAGGTACAACGAAACAACAGCTGCTATATGCTTCATTTGAAGTTATAGCTGCTGTTGTCACAATGTATAAGTATAACTACCTGTAGTTTTTCGGATGAATTTACATCGAATGCTTACATAGATAATTAACTCGGCTAGTTGTTACTCCAGAGAGATGATATCCTTTAGGGCGAAAATAGTCCGATATTCTTCGGCATCGAACGAGGGGCAGTTTTTCGTTCTGTCGAACTCGTTGTGACCGAAGATGAGGGCTTTGGGGAACTGCTGCTTCAAGCGGATGAGCAGGTCGAGCAGGGTGTCACGCTGTGCAGCTGTCCGGGTATCTTTAGCCTCTCCGTTTTCATCCAAGCCACCTTCGTAGCAAATGCCGATGGAGTGGGTGTTGTGGAGTTTGCAGTGGGCACCGACCTCTTCCAACGGTCTGCCTATGTACAGTTTCCCGTCACGTTCAATGTAATAATGGTAGCCAATATCCTTGAATTTGCGTTGCTGGATATGGTCTTTCTTACAGTCCTTGAAAGTGAGGCGTTTTCCTTCAGGTGTTCCCGAACAGTGTAAGATAATCAGTGTGATGGTTCTCATAATACATGTATGCATGAATTGAGGGTTATTGCACTTGCTAATGTGGCGATGAGGGTCATGATTCCTTGTGCCACCATGTTCCAGTTAATGTTGATTTTCTTGCTCATTTTTATAAAATTGAAAATTGAAAATTGAAAATTGAAAATTGGCTTCGCCCAATTCTGTCGCGACTCGGCATAGCTGATGCAAGCATCGCTCTGCGCTCGCTGCTCCAGAAATTGAGAATTGATAATGGACCCCTCAGTCCTTCGGACAGCTCCCCTAAAAAGGGGAGCTGCGAATGGGTGGAGAAAAGTGAGAATTGTATTAACAATCGTTTTATAGTTTCTGTTTTGCCCCGAAGGTTCTCTTCGGGGCAAAATGTTATTAATAGCTAACGCCCAACTGCTCACGGCTGTTAGATCTGCATATCGCTGCCACCGCCATTGCCACCACCGTTTCCGCCAGTGTTACCACCTTCGGTACCTGAGCCTGTGTTGGTGCCGGCAGGACTGTTGGCGTTTGACGATGTGCCGAGCTCATTAGGATGCGCCTCCTCGAAGCTGACATCCTGAACCAGGGTCTTTGCCACGACATACTTCTGCTTAATGCTACCGTTGTCGGCACGGGTCTGACCTACCACCACACGCTTGGTCTCAGGACTGAACAAGATGCGACGGGTGGTGATGGTGGATGCCGTACAATCCTTTGGGTCGTCCACACCGATGCTTGAGAAACCTACTTTGAAGATGCCCACACCATCCAGGCGTACCTTCTGGCCCAGTTCGAAGAAATGTTTGATGGCTTCGCCTAACTCCGACAGGGTAGCGATGATGTCGCTCTTCTTCAGGGTGGCCTGCTGCTGGATGTACGATGCTATTTCCTCGGTCTCGATGAAGGTCTCGTCATAAGCGGCCTGAGCAAAGTACTTGCCGTAAGCGTTCGACTTCGGGTTGTTGTTACGTGTCTTTACGAATTTCTGTGACATAAACAGTTTTTTTTAAGTTAAACATAGGGTTTCCGGCGTGTGCTGCAAGAGATGCCTTCCGTGGGGCATCCGGATGGCTCCTTCGAGGTGTCCGGGTATCATCTTCGAGGTATCGCGATAATCTCTATGCCCCTATAGGGATTATCCCTTTCCCCCGTAGAAGATACCAGAGCAGGTCGTGGGGATTATCTCCTACAGCGACACATGCCGTGTCTTCCGGAATGACGTAACAAAGGTACATACATCGACTTATCAAATTGTCTGCCTCTGTCTTCATCTGTCCGTAAATGGCGGAATAATCTTTCATCGCAGCTGGTTTTCATCCAGGATGATGCCATATTCCTCGCAAACGTACTTCACGGCATGAGGGGGTAACAGGCGGGCATTGGGAGCCACACCCATTTGTTGCAGTTGGGCACGGTGCTGTCTCAACCAGCGGCTGAAGGTGCGGTCAGACACATCAGCCTTCTCGGCCAACTTGCTTTTTAGCATTGACTTATACAACATGGTTTATCAAATGTTTTAGGGTAGTGTGACGGTTGTGACGCTTCTTTGTATAACTTTACTATACGTGAGAAAAACTAAAGAGAGATAGAAATAATTAATGTATATATATAAGAAAGTTTGCTGAGAGTGTGTCACAATCGTCACCATTGATGGTTAAAACGCTAATTGGGGGTTCTCCGGCTGTTCCTGCCTGGACGCAGTTGTCCCACCTGCTTCCTCTTGATGCTCAGCCTCATAGGAAACAGCAGCCAAGTGCGACTGTATCTGGTCGTAGGGGATCTCGAATACCACATAGAACGTGCCGTTGCGCGTGTGGCGGACGGCAAAGCCAATTTTCCTCATCGCCATGCTGATCTTGCGAGAGGAGAGGGGAAAGCCCACCCGTCCTCCGTTGAGCAGCTGACAGATGGTGGCAGCGTTCATCAGTTTGACAGGCTCTCCCTCCTTGGGAATCCTCAGACGGGTGTGTATCAGTTGCTCCTCGTCGCTCTCCACCCGGAAAGGCTGGTTGAGCAGTTCCACACGTTGCTCGTCCTGGGCATCGAACCAGTAGCGGAACCCAGCCTGAAACTCCTGTACCAGCTGGGCATAGAGCTGCGGGTAGTTGATGTCCCACGTGCGAGGATCATCGATGTGGCTCACCTTGAAGCAGAGCCAACGGCGGTTGCCCGTATCGTCGGTCAGGAAATGCTGCTGGTTGCCAGTGGCACAGAACGATGCCAGTCGGTGCTTCGCCTCACGGAACCGTGCGTAAGGCCGTCGCTCCTTTACAATATCACTGGTAATCAGTGATTTTAGTTCGGATAACTCGTGTGAGCCAGTGGCCTCCACCTCCTCGATCACGGTAAGGCAATTTTCCGACAAGGCGATGTGGTCATCTTTCGACGAGAACGCGTTGTGCGCATTCTCCCAGAAGTAAGACCGCAGGTCGGGCGGCAGCAGAAAGCGGAAACAGGTGGTCTTGTAGATGCCCTGCTTACCGATGAGGACAAACACCTCGTGGTTAGTCACGCTGTCGTCCAGCCAAGTGCCCACCGCGGCACAGTGCCATTTGTGGAGCGCCCAGCAAAGCGCCTGCTGTGCCTCCTCGTCGGTCTGTCCCGGCACTACCGCCTCGGCATGAAGGTGCCGTGACAGCTCAGCCACACGGTTGATGCCATCCCATGGCGGCAAGTTGTTGAGGTAGTCCCTCACCGGATGAACCAGTCGGGCGAAGTCACTCTTGATGACATCATAGACATCGTTCTTCAGCACCCGCTTGTCGGTGTCGATGGCAATTTGAGAGCGCAAGGTAGCCAAGATGCGGTCATCCACGACGATCCATTCCTCCTTGTGCATGATCTGAATCATCGTCTGGTCAGTTACCACATTGTAGAGTACCTCAACGTGCTCGCTGAGCCATTGACGAATTTCCGCGATGGTAATCATAGAGTTTTCGTGACTGTTCCTGCGATGGCCACGGTGAAGTCGCCAAGTGCCATGCTCCTCCTCTTGCTTATAGCAGTGAGCGATGATGCCGTTACGCTCTTTGGCATCAAGATCAGGCCATTGGCTATCTGCCCAGGCGCACAGCTCATCATCCGGCACCCCGAATCGGTTGAAGAGATAGCAGGCGTGGAGGACGTAGTCGTGACGGTGATGCGGCGCGTAGGTCATGTTACGTTTTTCCAGCATCTGACGAACAGGATTCCATGCCTCTTCGACAGAAGCAGTCTGAGAGCCGGGAGTCTGCTCCTTGTAGGGCCTGCCCTCCTGGGTACCCGCTGCGAAGTTGGCAGCCACCACCATCTCGTCGGTGATGACAAACGGTATGGCATCGGGGTTGTAATACACCTCAGGATCGTGAGCCAGTCCGGACAACCGACCGTAGTTGCTGCAGGCAGTGTCGTAGTCGCACCCCGTCAGACGCTTGTAGTACTCGTTGCCGCAGAGATAGGCTGCCCGCCAGGAAGTGCCGTTAATTACCCCTCTGTCGCTATGCGACACCTCCCCTATATCAGGGGAGGAACTAATGGCGGCTACTCTTCTCAGCTCCTCCCCTTGCGAAGGGCTATTAGCGACTTCTTCTCTCAGCTCCTCCCCTTGCGAAGGGCTATTAGCGACTTCTTCTCTCAACTCCTCCCCTTGCGAAGGGGAGGTACTAATGGAGACTCCGTTGATGACCCCTCTGTCGCTATGCGACACCTCCCCTATATCAGGGGAGGAACTAATGGCGGCTACTCTTCTAAGCTCCTCCCCTTGCGAAGGGCTATTAGCGACTTCTTCTCTCAACACCTCCCCTTGCGAAGGGGAGGAACTAATGGCGATTCCGTTGATGACCCCTCTGTCGCTATGCGACACCTCCCCTATATCAGGGGAGGAACTAATGGCGCCTCCGTTGATGACCCCTCTGTCGCTATGCGATACCTCCCCTATATCAGGGGAGGAACTAATGGCGGCTACTCTTCTCAGCTCCTCCCCTTGCGAAGGGCTATTAGCAACTCCGTTGATGACCCCTCTGTCGCTATGCGACACCTCCCCTATATCAGGGGAGGAACTAATGGCGGCTACTCTTCTAAGCTCCTCCCCTTGCGAAGGGCTATTAGCGACTTCTTCTCTTAACTCCTCCCCTTGCGAAGGGGAGGTACTAATGGCGCCTCCGTTGATGACCCCTCTGTCGCTATGCGACACCTCCCCTATATCAGGGGAGGAACTAATGGCGCCTCCGTTGATGACCCCTCTGTCGCTATGCGACACCTCCCCTATATCAGGGGAGGAACTAATGGCGGCTACTCTTCTAAACTCCTCCCCTTGCGAAGGGCTATTAGCGACTTCTTCTCTCAACTCCTCCCCTATATCAGGGGAGGAACTAAAGGCGGCTCCGTTGATGACCCCTCTGTCGCTATGCGACACCTCCCCTATATCAGGGGAGGAACTAATGGTGGCTCCGTTGATGACCCCTCTGTCGCTATGCGACACCTCCCCTATATCAGGGGAGGAACTAATGGCGGCTCCTCTTCTAAGCTCCTCCCCTTGCGAAGGGGAGGTGACCGTTAGGTCGGAGGGGTATGAGCGTTGATACTGGTAAATAACCCTGAGCCCTTCACCGCTGATGGTGGTATAGCACACAAAGGTGTGAGGGTCAGCCATAATCTGGTTCTTGACCATTGAAAGGAGGTCACTTCCAGAAGCAGTGGGGGTAGAGCCAAGCTTGCTTGGACTATGCCGGGGCACGACATAATTGGACGCGGTCAAATTTGGGTTCTCCATTTTCAATTTTGAATTTTCAATCTTGTCCAAGTCAACCATCGCCAGACCAGTGAACCTGACGACGTTCTCAGGTTGCTTGCCCGTACCATTAAAGACAACACCCACGGAGACAGCCTCCATGCGCGCAACTTTAACACTTTTATTGGCTTCCTCCCGACTGATGACACTTGCCATCTGTCTGTAGGCAGCCGTTTTCTGACTGACGTAAAGATCATGTTTTATCATTCGGATGACCTCGTCCATACTTACCTCCTTGTTGGCGTATGCCTGCAAGTTGGCGAAAATCGAAACTTTTAAATCGTTCATACTCAATATGTATTAATTAACTATTTGATTGTTTACTATTAACATTTAATCTATACTTGCCAGCTTTCTGACGTTGCGAAAATAGGTGATATTTCCATGACTGATTCGTGAGATAGCGATTATTCTTTAGGTTTTAAGATTAAACAACCAAAGCGGAATTTTCTTTCCGTTTTTTACAGACCAATTAACTAAAGAATTCGCTTGAAACCAAATCCCTTTATCGGCTTTGAACAACATTGCTACGTCAATAAAATGATTGACTTTATTATTGAAATCGCTGGCGGATTAACCTCGTTGAAGATCGCCCAGTTGTCCCATTTGACAGACCGTACCGTACGTAAGGTACTGAAACGAAACACAGGTCTGAATATAAAGACCTACCTGAAGATTATTGAAGCCCTGGCCATTTACCACCATTACTCCGCCATCTATGTAGCGGAAAGAATGAAAGAATGCGGGGACATGCTGATTATGTGGCGACCAAAAGACGAGAGATAAAAACAGACTGTTTATGGTAGTAAATTGAAATTTTTGGCGTATCTTTGCACGTTGCTAATGAATAAGGAATAAAAATCGTTGTCATGGAAGTTATTAAGACTGAGTGACAAGGCCATTTTCCAGTATAAATGTGATGAGTTTTATCATCCTGAGGCTGAAGGTGGCATTGCTTGGGATGACCCTGACGTAGTGGTTCAGTGGCCTGTTGCCATGGAGGATGTGCTGTTGTCGGAACGTGACAAGCATCATCCTTATCTGAAGGATTTCGTTAGTCCGTTCAGCTGACTGCCAACGGTCAACCATGAACTGCTAAAGTTTTTTGTTGAAATCATTTGTTATTATAAAAATTGTTCAGTATCTTTGCATAAAATATCTTCATCAATAGAAGATAGTAACAGTTTAGGACAAATGTGGGGAATGAAGATTATTGTGAATAATTATACCCCCCCCCTGTAATTAATTGAAACCTAGTGTCTTACAATGGTTTCGATGCCCCAGGATTTACCTAAATCCCAAAAAGCTCTGCTTTTCTTGCCTAAAAACGAAACCATTGGACGAGCAGAATCGTATCGCGTAAATGGCAGAAATGCAGTCATTTGATAATACATTGCAATAATGAATATACTTCTTACAGGTGGTGCCGGTTTTATCGGTAGCCATACAATCATAGAGCTTGATAAGGCTGGACACAGCGTAGTGGTGGTGGACAACCTGGTGAATAGCAACCCAGAGTCATTGCGACGCGTTGCCAAGATCATTGGAAAGGAGATCCCTTTCTATGAGGCAGATGTTCGTGACAGAGAGCAACTGACGAAGGTGTTTGACGAGAATAAGTTTGATGCCGTCATCCACTTTGCAGGCTTGAAGGCCGTGGGAGAGTCGGTGTCAAAGCCTTTGGAGTATTACCATAACAACATGACCGGCACGTTCATCCTGCTGGATGTGATGCGCCAGCATGGTTGCAAGAATATCATTTTCAGCAGTTCTGCTACGGTGTATGGCGATCCAGCCATCATTCCTATCACAGAAGATTGCCCGAAAGGTCATTGCACCAACCCTTATGGTCAGACCAAGAGTATGTTGGAAGAAGTGCTGATGGATGTGCAGAAAGCCGACCCCGCATGGAATGTGGTACTGCTCCGCTATTTCAACCCTATAGGTGCCCATCAGAGCGGTATGATTGGTGAGAATCCCAATGGCATCCCCAACAACCTGATGCCCTACATCACGCAGACCGCAGTAGGCATCCGCAAAGAGTTGGGTGTCTTTGGCAATGACTATGACACCCCCGATGGCACAGGCGTTCGTGATTACATCCATGTATGCGACTTGGCGTCAGGCCACGTAGCCGCCTTGAAAGCCATCGCAAAGAATTGCGGCCTTGCCATCTACAACCTTGGCACCGGTCATGGCTACAGTGTGCTGGATGTGGTGAAGGCATTTGAGAAAGTCAATGGCGTGAAAGTGCCATATACGATAAAGCCCCGCCGTCCAGGCGACATCGCCACCTGCTACTGCAACCCCGCCAAGGCCGAGGCAGAGCTTGGCTGGAAGGCACAGTATGGCATCGAAGAGATGTGCCGTGACAGCTGGAATTGGCAGAAGAACAATCCGAATGGATATTAGGGGGTATAATAACTAGCAAATATGTCACAACAAGAACTTACATCTTATAGGCTTTCGTCGCTGCAAGATCCAACAGACGAGATGTTACATGCTATTATGGAGCAAGTGGCAGAATCAGCCCGGCGCTCAACGGCTAAGTTCCAAGCTGAATTACATCGGAGGTTTGAATTGATTAGGAATCAAAAAAATCTTGAAGTAATGACGGAACAGAAACCAACCTTGTGATCCGCTTGGGGCTCGAACCCAAGACCCCAAAATAAATATAGGGATAGAAGAAGGTGAAAAAGAGAGTAAACGAGAATAAACAAAAACGAGAAATATGGACGTACAGTTTGACAAGACGAAGACCCTGAATGCGTTGCTTTACGTGGCTAACCGCGTGCAGCGCAAAGATTTTCACAAAATTTTCAAGGTGATCTACTTCGCCGACCGCCAGCATCTGGCTGACTGGGGTCGCCCCATCACGGGCGACACCTACATCGCCATGGATGCCGGTCCGGTGCCGTCGCGCTTGTACGATATGCTAAAGATCGTACGAGGAGACTCCTATCTGCCCGACACCGAAGGCCTTGGCCAGTACTTCCAGGTGGAGAACTGGATGTACGTGCGTCCACTCGTGGATGCCGACCTGAACAAGCTCTCCGCCAACGAGCAAGAGGCGCTTTCCAACGCCATCGAAAAGTACGCATCTCTTTCGTACGACGAGATCAAGGAAAAGTCGCACGATGTGGCCTGGCGCTCTACCGCCCGCGATTTTGCCATCAATTGGGATAGCATCGCCCGCGAGGCCGGTTTAGACGGCGAGGAGTTGGAGTGCATGAACGAGTTCACGAAGTTGGAGGCAGCCCTAAACTAAGTCGCGATGTCAAACAAAAGCACATTGTCAGTCTTGTCCGGACTTCGCGACCTGTCCATCGCTCCCGGAGCCGTGTTCATTGGCCCCTGGGTAGATATTGACCATGAGAAGTTCCTCATCATTGCAGGTGTGGCAGACGATCGCATTCTGGTTTGCTCGGTGATGATCAACTCTGAGATAAACCAGTATATCCAACGTCGTCCGAGGATGCTCTCCTGCCAGGTGCCCCTGAAGAGTACCGACTACGAGTTCCTCTCACACGACTCCTTTGCCAACTGTGCGCAGCCCATCAAGGCCAAACTAGAGTCGTTCATGGTGGATGACATGAAATACTGCGGTCTGCTCAACGAGAACGACCTTTCTCAAGTGCAGCAGCGTATTATTGCCAGCGGCACCTTGACCAAGGATGAAATGAACACTTTCTTCTTTAAGAAGAACTAAGGCGCCTTCGACAGCAGCCGATAGGGGGGCGAATGGTGGAAGCCCCGAGCAAAACCAAGATTATATAGAACAACGATTTTATGACAAGCATACTTGGCGCACTGCTAAGACAGTTTAGCCGCCCGACTGGTATCAGTTATGTTGTGATACAACGATTTGGCGTTTTATTTTAAAGATAAAGATAGGAGTTAATGGTTCAAAAGAACCGTCCCTCTGGTTCCCCTACCTTCTTCCTTCTACCTTCTTCCCTCTAACATCTTATGATCTACGACAACATTGCCAACATAGAAACCTACAAAGGTATTTCTCCCGACATCTATGAGGGTCTGAAGTACTTACAGCAAGTTAGCCCTGATGTTGAAATCGGTGTGCATGAACTTAGTCCTAGGGTTAAGGCTATCGTGTCTGAATACAAGACGATGGCAATTAATGAGTATGGATATGAGGCACACAAGAAGTACATTGATATCCAATATTTACTCAAAGGCACGGAGAAAGTTTGTTGTTTACCTTTAGAGCAACTGAAAGAAGCAAAGCCCTACTCAGATGAGAAGGATGCTGCTTTCTATACTACAAATAATAACCCAACTGAATTGACTCTTGGAAATGGATACTTCGCTATTTTTTACCCTCAAGACGGTCACATGCCACAATTGTGTGTCAATGAACCTCTTGAAGTAAAAAAGGTGGTAGTAAAAGTAGAAGTTGGTGAATGTTGGGTGTGTAAAAGTGGGTCAACAGAACCGTCCCTCTGATTTAATTCATTCATTTTAACAATATGCCCCGACAAGCGCGAAAGGAATCAGGAACAGGCATCTATCATGTCATGATGCGCGGCATCAACCGCCAGAACATTTTTGAAGAGCAGGAAGACTATCAGCAGTTCCTTAATCGTCTTCAGAACCTTGTGGATCCGATGGATGATATTGGCGAGCATTTACCATCTTACTGTCATGTGTATGCCTACTGTTTGATGTCAAACCATGTACATTTGTTGATACGCGAACGAACCGAGAACATCGGCACCAGTTTGAAACGGCTTGCTGTGTCTTACGCATCGTACTATAATAAAAGATATAAGAGAGTAGGCCACCTGTTCCAAGATCGCTTCAAGAGCGAGCCGGTAAACGATATGGGGTATTTTATTACCCTGTTGCGTTATATACATCAGAATCCAGTAAAAGCGGGGATATGCGAAAAGGCCGAAGAATATGCTTGGAGTAGTTGGCAGGAATATATCAACGATGACGGATTACTTCCTACACTATGTTCTACAAAGGCAATACTTAAGCGGTTTTCGCTTAATGATTTGAAGGAATTAGTTGAAGAAACACTGGAAGACGATGTAACGGATGTAGAATATAACACAGACGATCGTCTAACAGATGACGATATACGGCAGTATCTGCGAGAACGCTGGCAATTGGAACATCCTACAGAGCTGCAAAAGAAAGAAAAGAAAGAGCGTAACGAAATACTTGTCGATGCCATCCTGCATGGCGCACCGCTGAGACAACTAAGTCGCCTGACGGGTATAAGTTACGGAGTAATACAAAGGTTAAATGTAAAAATGAGGGGTTAAAGTGGGTCAAGAGAACCGTCCCTCTGATTTGTTATGCATTGCGAAGAAAGATTCAACCAGATTTATGGCAGAGATGCAGAAGGCATTGCCTTCTGTCCCTATAGGATCTGTCCGATTGGCGCCCATTCCGACCATAATTTAGGAAAGATAACAGGACTCGCCATTGACAAGGGTATCCATATCGCCTATGCACCGAAGCAGAATGGGGTAGTGGAGATGGCATCGCTGCAGTTCCCCAAAAGAGCGCAGTGGCATATTGCCTCAGTACCGGCACAGAAGCAGAACGACTGGGCCGACTATTTGAGAGGAGCCACCTGGGCTTTGGCAAAGAAGCACAACCTGAGTGTCGGACTGTGCGGTGTCATTGAAGGCAGCATGCCTATCGGCGGCTTGTCATCCAGTGCCGCAGTCATCATCAGTTTCCTGACAGCCCTGTGCAAGGTGAATGACATCCATTTAAGTCAGCAGGAAATTATTGATACCGCCTATGACGGAGAACTCAATTATGTGAAAGTCAGTGTAGGAAAGCTCGACCAGAGCTGTGAAGTGCTCAGCAAGAAGAATCACCTGCTGTATCTCGATACACAGGATGGCCATTATGAACTGATACCACAACATCCACAGATGAAGCCCTACAAGATAGGCATCTTCTTCTCCGGTCTCGAGCATAGCCTGGCAGGTTCCAAATTCAATATGCGAGTAGATGAGCTGCGAGCAGGCGTATATATGTTGCAGGCTTTCACAGGCATAGAGTATGGAAAGTTCAACGAGGCATATGCCCGTCATGTACCACGAGAGGTCTATGAACAATATAAGGACCGCCTGCCGGCACCCTGGTTGAAACGTTGCGAGCATTGGTACACCGAGTTTGAGCGCGTACAGGAAGGAGCCGAGGCATGGAGGCGAGGCGACATTGAGACCTACGGACGCCTATCCTTCGAGTCAGGGTGGAGCAGCATCCATAACTGGGAGTCGGGTGCACCGGAACAGATACGTCTCTATGAGATTATGAGAGAGACCGATGGCATCTATGGCGGCCGCTTTAGCGGAGCAGGTTTCAAAGGCTGTTGCATGGCGCTGATAGATCCCGCCTATGAAGAGTCAATCCGTCAGCAGGTAAGAGAGAAATACCTGGCATCCTATCCCGAGATGACAGGAAAATACGATATGTTTGTTTGTGAAAGTGCAGATGGTGTGATACTATGAAATGTTTGATTCTGGCCGCAGGTTATGCTACCCGGCTTTATCCCTTGACAGAGAATTTCCCCAAGCCATTGTTGGATGTGGCAGGCAAGCCCATCCTCGACTGGCTGATAGATGATATGTCGCAGACTGGCTTGGTAGATGAATATGTGGTGATTAGCAACCATAAGTTTGCCCCCATCTTTGAGGAGTGGGCAGCCAAAAAAACATCAATTAACCATTCTCACTTTCTGGAGCAGCGAGCGCAGAGTGATGCTTGCGTCAACTATGCCGAGTCGCGACAGAATTGTTACGAAGTAAAATTGTCAATTTTCAATTCTCACTTTCTGGAGCAGCGAGCGCAGAGTGATGCTTGCGTCAACTATGCCGAGTCGCGACAGAATTGTTACGAAGTAAAATTTTCAATTGTCGATGATGGCACATCCTCCAACGAGACCCGCCTTGGTGCCGTCAAGGACATCCAGTTTGCTATCGAACAACTGCATTTAGATGACGACCTGCTCGTGATGGCAGGCGACAATCTCTTGGATTTCAGCTTGGCAGCGTTTATCCGTTATGCCCAGCAGAAGAATGCTACCTGCGTGATGCGCTATTACGAAGCAGATGAGACCAAGCTCCGCAGGTCAGGAGTAGCAGAGGTAGCTGCCGATGACCGCATCCTCTCGATGGAAGAGAAACCCGCACAGCCCAAGAGTCATTGGTGCATGCCCGCTTTCTATTATTACACCCGCCACGACAGTCGTTTGATTCAGCAAGCGATAGATGCAGGTTGTGGTACCGATGCGCCAGGCAGTTTTATCTCCTGGCTTTGCACCCAGACCAACGTCTATGCCTGGGAGATGCCCGGCAAACGGTATGACATCGGCAACTTAGCAAGCTATGAAGAAGTGAAGAAAGTGTTTAATGGCGTAACAAAATAAATAAAAGTGGGTCAGGAGAACCGTCCCTCTGGTTCAGATATGAAGAGAATAATAATACGCGACCTTGGACCAATAGCGAAGGCTGATATCTCACTTAAGGATGTCAACGTCGTTATTGGTGAACAAAGCATCGGCAAAAGCTGTGTTTTGAAAGTGTCTTGTTTCTGTACATGGGTGGAGAAACGCATAGCAATAGAACAGAACGCGAAACGCTATGAGAAAAAAGGCGTTTTCTTAGATGAATTAATAAACTACCACCGTTTGAATGGATATGTCCATAAAGAAACATATATCGGGTATGAGTCGGATTTTATAAAATTCTCTTATGACAACAAGCACGGCTTTTCGTGTGAATGGAAGCAAGACAGGTGGGATTACAAGCGCCCCAAGGTAAGCTATATTCCAGCGGAAAGAAATTTGGTAGCTGTCATTCCTAACTGGTTTGAAGTGAAATCAGTTGCAGATAATATTCAAGACTTTATGGCAGATTGGTCTGATGCCAGAAAAACTGTCGGTGATAAGGATATTCTTAATCTTGAAGTTGCTTTCCATTATGATGAAAGTAGCAATACCGACTTTGTCAAGATGAAGGACGGTCATATTCTCCCATTCACGAATGTGTCAAGTGGCTTGCAATCACTGATACCGCTATATGTGCATTTGGCCAATATCAATAGTAAAATGTATCGTGAGCGGGAAGATAACTCGGTGAACCACAAGCTAGAAAACAAGAAGTTGGTTGACTCGCTCATAGATTATTATGGTAAGAACATTGGTGAGGCATATATAAAGAATCCAAGTTATGGGAAAATGGATCAAAATGGTTTTTTAGATCAAGAATACATACCAAACCCTAACATGACCGAGTGGTCATATAGAGTATATCGCAATATATCTCGAATCCATCATTGTGAAGTGTTCTTGGAAGAACCGGAAGAGAACCTTTTCCCCTCGACGCAGCAAATATTGATGAAGACTCTTCTGAACCAGGTCAAGTGTAAGCCAGGCAATACGCTCTTTATCTCAACCCATAGTCCGTATATTCTCGACATCTTGTTGGAAAGAGAAATGTATGATTTTGGGTTGTTCTATATCCAGTCTACAGAGAATGGCTCTGTGGTTAAAACCGCAACAGAGGCTGAAGTGCAGGATATGTTTGAATGTGGGGTTGACGCTTTCTTTAATATTGATAGACTTGGTGATGAAGTATAATGATTGGTCAAACTGATAATCTGACATTTCTGAAGCATAAGGACAAGCAACATTATGTTATTAAAGTAGGAAAAGAGCACAAAGCAATGGAGACCTTCATCAAAGCAAATGTAGAGGCCATAGGGATGAAGATGGAGGATTTTAATTTGCCTTCAGACCTTGACGATCTTATAGAACAAACAAAGGATAGCATTACAACACAGAAAGATCCAAGAATACTAAAATTATGCAAGACGATGCGCCAGTCACTAGAAGTGGCAATACTTCAAGAGGTGCTTGCCTATCTTGCAAAGAATAAGTATAACTCTGACGTAGAAGTAATAAAACGGATGATTGGATGAGGGACACAAGGAAATCCTACATTGTGAATGCTATGAAGAAGTGAAGAAAGTGTTTAAGAGCGTTACAAAATAATTAAAAGTGGGTCAGGAGAACCGTCCCTCTGGTTTGTGGTTTGTAAAATTTAAAGATATGAAAATTACCGTTGCAGGCGTAGGATATGTGGGCTTGTCCCTTGCAGTGCTGTTCGCCCAGCACCATGAAGTGACAGCAATTACCACCACTCCCAAGAAAGCAGATAAGTTGAATGACTTCATCAGTCCGATACAGGACGATGAGATTGAGAGATTCTTCAAGGAAGTGAAGGAAGGAAAGCGCAAGCTGAACCTCCACACCACCGTAGATAAGGACGCAGCCTACCGCTCAGCCGAGCTGGTAGTGATTGCCACACCAACGAACTATGATGATGAGAACCACTTCTTCGATACCAGTGCCGTTGAGGATGCCATTGAGCATGTGCTGCGTGTGAACCCCAATGTGCTGATGGTCATCAAGAGTACCATCCCAGTAGGTTATACCGACTCTGTACGCAAGAAATACGGGGTGAACAACATCATCTTCTCACCAGAGTTCCTGCGTGAGAGCAAGGCCTTGTACGACAACCTGCATCCAAGCCGTATAGTGGTAGGTGCCTACGAAGACCAGCAGAAAGAAGCCGAGATGTTTGCCGAGCTGCTGAAAGAAGGAGCAGAAGATAAGGATGTCAAGACACTGATTGCCCATCCCACAGAGGCAGAAGCCATCAAGCTCTTTGCCAATACCTACCTGGCAGTGCGTGTCAGCTATTTCAACGAACTGGATACCTATGCCCAGACCAAAGGGCTGAATACCCAGCAGATCATTGACGGCGTATGCATGGACCCCCGCATTGGTGGACATTACAATAACCCATCGTTTGGCTATGGCGGCTACTGCTTGCCGAAAGACACCAAGCAGCTGCTGGCCAACTACAAGGATGTGCCACAGACCATGATTGAGGCAGTGGTAAGAAGTAATACCGTCCGCAAGGACTTCATTGCCGACAGCATCATCAAGCGTAAGCCCAATACAGTAGGTGTTTATCGTCTGACCATGAAGAGTAACTCCGACAACTTCAGGGCCAGTGCCATTCAAGGCGTGATGAAACGCATCAAGGCCAAAGGCATTCCCATCATCATCTACGAACCCACGTTGGAAGACGGCTCCACCTTCTTCAATAGTGTGGTGGTGAACGACATGGAGAAGTTCAAGAGCCAAAGTGACGTGATTCTTGCCAACCGCTTCGATGCTTGCTTGGCAGATGTAGAGGAGAAGGTATATACCCGCGATTTGTTCAGAAGAGATTGAGTTTGCCCAAAGAAATATTATATGGCAACGATTATATTGGATGTGCAGGACGAGAGTTTGCTGACACAAATCAAGAAGGCATGTCAGTTGCTTAAGGGTGTTACATCAGTATAAGTCGCACCAGTTGAAAGGTGACCACAAAGGGCTGTGGGAGTGCCACATTGAGCCTAATTGGCTGATGACGTGGCACTATACTGCCATAAGAATGGAGGTGCATTGATATGATACTTTATCACGGTTCAGATCACATTATAGAAAAGCCTGTGTTTGGTGATGGCAAGTCCTATAACGACTATGGACGGGGATTCTATTGCACCGAGCATGTTGAATTAGCCAAGGAGTGGGCGTGCGCCATGGGTGGCGATGGCTATGCCAATCGGTATCAACTGGCTATGACAGGACTTAACGTGCTCAATCTTAATGCACCGGAGTACAATATACTAAATTGGCTTGCCATCCTGTTGGAAAATCGCAAGTTCAATGTGGCTGATGGTTTGCCTCAGCGGGCTAAAGCCTATATATTGGAGAACTTCAAGGTTGATTATAAGAAGTACGACATCATTATAGGCTATCGTGCGGACGATTCCTATTTCTCCTACGCTGGTGACTTTGTGAATGGTACACTCTCGCTTTCCGACCTCTCTGAGGCTATGCGTTTAGGCAAATTGGGCGAGCAAGTAGTCTTAAAATCCCGAAAAGCATTTGAAGCTCTGACATTCGTTGAGGGAATAAAAGCCCCTTGCGAGGAATATTTTGCCAAGTACAAACAGCGTGACGAGGATGCTCGCGGCAAGTATAAGCAAATAGCTTCTCGGCCAGTAGCTGAAAACGAGACCTACGTGATTGATATTATTAGAAATAATTGGAAAAATGGCCAGGGCATATAAGAAGACATATCTCAACGGTGCCATGCGCAACCTCGCCGTGATGATGGACTGCGGTGTTCGCAAGTACGGCTATACGATAGGCGAGTTCTACCAGAAGTTCCTGTCGAGTGGAGTGTCACGCCAGTTTGGCCTGGGCAACCCCCGCTATTTGGTAGGCATGTCAGGTGCTGAGTTGGCTGATTTAGTAGTGAAGGAGTCTGGCGGTACTATTTCCGACAAGAATGACGGTACTTACACCACCGGTCCTGAGTATTGGGCAGGTTGGGTGTTGGCATACTACCAGTGGCTGTCGCGCCGTAGTTTTGCTTACATGCATCGCAAGGGGCTGGGGGCTGATACTGTTGTAAAGATGTATCATCCTCTTCACGAGGCCGACCTTTCCAAGTTTGCCGACGTTGCCAATGGCATACTGACCGAAACAGAGATGCCGTCAGGTAAGATAGGGTGAAGCGCTTTTGATGATTGATTGAAATGATTTACGATAAGATAGATAACATTGAGACTTACATATGTCTTTCTGAAGGTATTCGTTTAGGACTGGAATGGCTTAGAGATGTGAATCCAGCTATAGAGATAGGTGTTTATGAGCTATCGCCTAAAGTAAGAGCCATTGTTTCAGAATACACCACCAAAGAGGTGAACGAATACGGGTATGAGGCGCACAGAGAGAATATAGATATTCAGTATCTGATTGCTGGCGAAGAGACGATCCATTGTTTACCATTGGAGTACCTTAAAGAGATCAACCCTTATGATAAGGAGAAAGATGCTGCATTCTATGAAGAGGGCAACTCAAAACCCCAAGCGTTATTGTTGGGCAATGGCTATTTTGCCATATTGTTTCCCCAAGACGGACACATGCCACAGTTATGTGTGAATGAGCCAGCGAAGGTGAAGAAAGTGGTTGTTAAAGTGAAAATAGGAGAATAATTAGGTAGTGGGGCAGGAGAACCGTCCCGTTGTTTTTTTGTTTCTTGAACAGATAAACTATAATTGACGAAAAGGATGACTAAGCATATACAGATACTTCAAAAGATGCTTGACAGTGGTCATTTTGATTCATCTGCAATGGATGAAATACTTTCATGTTATCAAGACCATCCGGCAATCATCCATTATAAGTTACCTGTAGGTTCTAAGATTATCCGTTCAAGCCTTAATAGTGAGAATCAGTTTCATGAAACAGTATCTCGTTTGAGTTATCCGCCACAAATGTGTGCTCGTACAGATAGAGCTTCCATAGAAGGAAAACCAATGTTTTATGGCTCAATTTTTACTTCAGCATACAAGAAGAATGCATACCCTCGCATATTCAGTGCTTTAGAAACAACAGATATTCTTAGGGATTATCAACGGAAAGGAAAGGCATTTACTACGCAGAGTTTATGGCTTCCAAGTAGGGATTTACATCTTTTTTCCTTCCCTTTTTCCAAAAGTTATACAAGAGCTTGTGACGAGGTTAAGTTTCAATGGAAAATATGGAAAGAACAATTGTTCGAAAGATGGCCTAATGTGTATAGTGAGTTCTCAGAATTTTTAGGAGACTTGATTGCGCAGGAAAACCATTCCTGTTTATATGAAATAACTGCCAGTACTATTCAGTTTATTCTTAATGAAAGTACGGCTGCGCCAAATTTGGATGGTGTTATTTATCCTTCCGTATGGAGCGCTGGTGAAGGTATGAATATCTGTCTTAAAACAAAGACCGTTGATGAATGTGTTCATTTTCAGAGAGCAGCCTTGCAGTGTATAGATAAGAATGTGGGTGAGAGTATGATTTTAACAGTGGCAGAGTCTTATTTGTTGCCTGATGGTACTTTAAAATGGATACCTACTGAAGAGGCCCTTATGTTTCTTGAAAGAGAATACGGATTTGAAAATCTTCTCAAACGTGGAACTATAATACTGGAGGAGGTGTAATGAGAATTCACGAATAATAAATATTGCGGCACAAAACCAATATGCTATACGCGTAGTTGCAGAGACGGTTTGAGGTGATTAGCTGTTAAATAAACATAAAGCAATGGCAGAGTATAAACCGACCTTGTGAGTGGTGGCAGGTCTCAATGGCTCGTTAAAGACTATATTAAGATGAGAATTCTATACATAATAGGCAATGGATTAGACATAGCCCATCATTTGAATACATCATATCAAGACTTCTTCAATTATTATCTTTCTTTACTTACAACAGACGGAGATATTATTGATATGAAAAACGATATCAAGGGTCAAAGATATGAAACCTGGGCTGATTTAGAGATGGGCCTTGGTGCATATTCATCTAAATGTGCAAATAAGGAGGTTTTCCTAAAGTGTCTATTAGATATAAAAGAGAATTTAACAGAATACTTGAAAAAAGAATCACAAAAAATAGGTTTGTACGAAATAAGCTCTATAGATGCTTTTCTAAACCCTAGCCTTTTTTTTGAACCGGAACCACAGACTAGGTATGATTCGTTCTGTAACCGTAAATCAGCCGGGAAAAAAATAGATATTATTACTTTTAATTATACAACAACTTTAGAACTGTTGTTAGGTTTTAAAAATAATACACCATTACAATTAACATCAATGAGCGTGTTGAATTCTATACAGCATATCCATGGCACCTTAACAGATATGATGGTTATGGGTGTTAATGATTCTTCTCAAATTGCTAATACCACATTCAATACTGATATGGACATTGTAGAAGATTTCATAAAGCCAGAGTACAATGATGCATGCTTGAACAATAAAAACAGAATTTGTGAGTCCATTATTCAAAATGCCGAGATTATTGTACTTTATGGCACTTCACTCGGTTTTTCTGACGATAAGTGGTGGAAATTTATAGGAAAAAGAATGGAATATGACGATTATCCTTTGCTCACTTATCTCCCATTCGATGAAAAAAAAGATCCGCAAACAGCACCCAATCGTTTAAGGAGATGGACTATGGAGTATGTCAGAGAAGTTCGTAATAAATTTGGCATAACTTTAGACGAAAAAGGTTTAGCTGAAAGAATGTGCATTGCACTGAATAAACGTTTATTCCCAATTAAAAAGGTTGCACAGCAGCCAATTACAAGATAGTTTTCCCAGCTAATGTGAACTTCCGCATAACAGCCTGATACTGAGTGTAAATTTAACAAAGACAACAGTAAAATGTCAGGAGCATGGCTCTAGGCAAACGACTCAAAACAAATATCTGATTGCACAGGTGGTCGCATAGGTGATGCAGTTCGATACTGCCGGTCAGAACAACTTAATTTGTGACAGGAGGGGACACTCTCTTAAAAGCGAATCCTGATATACCAGAGAAGAAATCACATATGGCAAAGAGATTAACATTAACAGTGAAGAGCTGTCTTGACAAGGCAAGAGACTCGGCTTTGTTGGCAGTAGAGACATATAACAAACCAGCTGTAAAGTTCAAGTCTGGTGGTTATATAGTCTTGATGTGTATTGCCTGGACGTCTCTGTTTCATGCCATATTCTTTAATAAGAAAATAAAGCCCTTTTATAAAGATCCTAAAAATAAGCGCAAGTATTTGCGTCGTGCAGGAGATATTCAATTCTGGGAGTTGGAAACATGTG
>Ga0256404_1001232_pt1 | contig 63619 bp, 51 predicted proteins | sample RumenRJG_01DNA_FD_185990 | JGI IMG/M metagenome (GOLD analysis project Ga0256404, IMG submission 185990) | Bovine rumen microbial communities from Lethbridge, Alberta, Canada - RJG_01 | ecosystem: Host-associated > Mammals > Digestive system > Stomach > Rumen | place: Canada: Alberta | collected...
CCAAATCTCTCGGAAAGGCCGTGCAGAAAGGGGTTGCGAGAGGGGAAGTGTTTGTAAAAGACTTCCCCCAGACCTCCCCCAGACCTCCCCAGGAATGGGAATCCGAAGAGAGGCATCTGGGTATTGAAAAGACGGTGGAACATGGGGAAGTGTTAGGGAAGTGTAGGGGAAGTGTTACGGAAAGACTTCCCCCGCTGGAAAGCCTAGTGTAAATAGGCGTTACAGGCTATAGGTGGGAAGTGTCAGGAATAAGCCTAATAGGAATCCTAATTAGCCTAATACAGCTCCTAGCTAGCCTAATAACGACCCCGTAATAGCTGTACTATGAAGATGTAAGAGGTAAGAGGGAAGAGGGAAGATGTATAACGCAGGTGCCCAGTCGGTGGGCAAACATGGAGTTCGACTCTCCACTTGTCGACAACTATATTTCACATATAGTTTTAAAATTTAGTTAATAATGGCGGCTAGCCCGTGAGGGTAGGTTCGTCAAAGTGAATTAAAATGTAAGTTTTTTATATTTATGCTGTCGCCCGCCCGTGAGGGTACGCGACAGTCTTTTGACCTACTGGGAAGCGCTGGCTGGTGAGAGAATGAGCAGGCATTTTTCTCTCTTACCATTTGTCAGTTGCTTCCCAATTTTTTTTTTGGAGATCTTAAGTGATAGGCTTCTTCAGAAATGCAGCCAACTCATCGAAGCGTGCCAGGATTAGCTTAAGGTCTGGGTGTGTTTTCTCTACGATGATGGCACCATAGTTGGGAGTCTCATCGTCCATTACATCCTCTATGGTGCGAATTTCATAAAGGTTACGCTTTTCGTAGGTATTGAACCAACGAAGGAATAAGTGAAAACGGTACTTCTGCATACCGTCACCTGTGGCACAGATATATAGAAGTACTCCACCGTTAGCACGGAAGAATTCTTCGATGATGGCAAGTATTGTGTCACGTAGTTTGCGGTCGTTGGGGGAAGGCTGGCCATTTTTGTTGAGAATGCCAAACTCGTAGGCAGGATAGTTCATCATTCCTTCGTTCAGTTCGAACGAGATGCCATATTTCACGCCATAATCTGTTTCAAACAACAAATCCCCATCAGCGTCTTGAACGACGTAATAGGGAGAATTGAGGTTTAGAAGGGCAATGTTAAGCTCAATCATGCCATTTCTTCCTGATAAATTTCTTTTTTCAGTTTGGTGTCAAGACGGTCATACATAGCCTTCTGTCTTTCCTGAAATGCTCGTACTGCAGCAAGCATTTCTTCGTTTGTGCGTGGTGTAAATCTCTTGTCCATCATAGATCCTTTCTTCTTTTCTGCTGCAAAGATAATGCAAACGGAGCAAACTTCCAAATAATTCTGAAGAAATCTGACGCCTGAAGGTATGGGTATGGCGATGCAATCTTCGAAAAGATGAAATTTTGAAAAAGACCTCCCCACTTCCCCAAATCTCTCGGAAAGGCCGTGCAGAAAGGGGTTGCGAGAGGGGAAGTGTTTGTAAAAGACTTCCCCCAGACCTCCCCCAGACCTCCCCAGGAATGGGAATCCGAAGAGAGGCATCTGGGTATTGAGAAAACGGTGGAACATGGGGAAGTGTTAGGGAAGTGTAGGGGAAGTGTTACGGAAAGACTCCCCCCGCTGGAAAGCCTAGTGTAAATAGGCGTTACAGGCCATAGGTGGGAAGTGTTAGAAATAAGCCTAATAGGAATCCTAATTAGCCTAATACAGCTTCTAGATAGCCTAATAACGACCCCGTAATAGCTGTACTATGAAGATGTAAGAGGTATGATGTAAGAGGTAAGAAGGAAGAGGGAAGATGTATAACGCAGGTGCCCAGTCGGTGGGCAAACATGGAGTTCGACTCTCCACTTGTCGACAACTATATTCTTATATAGTTTTAAAATTTAGTTAATAATGGCGGCTAGCCCGTGAGGGTCGGTTCGTCAACGTGAATTAAAATGTAAGTTTTTTATATTTATGCTGTCGCCCGCCCGTGAGGGTACGCGACAGTTCTTTGAAAAAAATCAAAGTGTGGCGTTGCAATTTGACCTACTGGGAAGCGCTGGCTGGTGAGAGTATGAGCAGGCATTTTTCTCTCTTACCATTTGTCAGTTGTTTCCCAGATTTTATTGCTTTTGTGAATCATGCATGTTTTGTGCATGGCATGCATCATGTATAGTGATAGTATCTCCATCAATAGTATATGCGTAATACCAATTGTCGGCTTGTGCCATATACTGCCATTTTTGCCATCTAGCAATTGTCGGCTTCCGGCGTAGAACTGATTGCTCAATGCAGTAGATAGCATCAACGGTTTTGTTGATGTATCTTAGCATATCGTAATAGGAGTATGTATTGGGGTATTTTCGATATACATTCCTGTAGAATGCTCTTACCTTGACGATGGCAAGAGGTTTGATGACGTAATTATACTGCATTTTTCACTCCGTATATTGAATTGAGATCGCTTATCAGCAATTCCCTAAGTTCCTCTGGTGTATAGCTGTCTTTCCCCTCTGGTAGTGCCATAAGGTCATCCTCTTCATAGAGCGATGAATCGGAATAGTCTATATCCATTTCTTGAGGTACTTCATGCTGAGTAAATAGCCCCGTAGCCAGTAAGGCAGCTAGCTTCTGACTGGCTACGCTATCATTCTCATTATACGATAATGTTATTGTACACATCTTAAAAGCAATTATAATTACGCTGCAAAGATAGTACTAATCTTTGAAACTACCAAGAAAAGAGCAAAGATTCTGTCACATTCAGGTGGAGAGGATAATAGAATCTACGTGATAAATAAAATGAAAAGAGGACTGCACCAGTGGTGTAGTCCTCTTGATTTTTTCTTTACAAGAATTATTTATTGACAGCGTCAGCGAGCTCAGCGCCAGCCTTGAACTTAGCAACCTTCTTAGCAGCAATCTTAATCTTCTGCTTGGTAGCGGGGTTGATACCTTCACGAGCGGGCTTCTTAACAACGTCGAATGTACCGAAACCAATGAGCTGAACCTTGTCGCCCTTCTTCAGAGCAGCCTTGATAGCGTCTACTGTGGCATCGAGAGCCTTCTTTGCGTCAACTTTGGTCAGACCAGCACCTGCTGCAATCTTGTCAATTAATTCTGTCTTGTTCATAATTTTGTTGTTTTAAAGTGAATGATAAATAGTTTAAGTCGATTTCTGAACGCAAATATAGAACAATCTGCGGAGAAAACAAACAAAAAACGGAAAAAATTTGCTTTTTTCATTAAAAAAAGTGTGTAAAAGACCGTTTTCGTGCTGAAAACCGGATATTTTTCGTAATTTTGCGCTCACAATTGGCACATTTGTTGCATTATTTCAAAAATAGTAAACAGTTAGTTATCAATTAGTAAATATACAAGATGAACAACATACCGACAATGACCAAGAACTTGCTGGTCATCAACGTGCTGGCATATCTGGCATCGGTGGTGCTGGAGCGTAGTGGGGTGGACCTGAACGGACTGTTGGGTCTGCACTTCTTTATGGCCAGTGAATTCCATGTGTACCAGTTCCTGACCTACATGTTCCTTCATGGCAGCTTTACGCATATCCTTTTCAATATGTTTGCGCTGTGGATGTTCGGCTCGGTGATAGAGCGTGTGTGGGGTCCGAAAAAATTCCTTTTTTATTACATTGTGTGTGGTGTCGGTGCCGGTATCGTGCAGGAGTTGGTGCAGTATGGCAACTATGTGGCACAGGGCTTGGACGCCTACCAGTATGTGAATATGGGCGGTGCGCAGATATCGATGAATGCTTACATCAATATGTGGACAACGATAGGTGCGTCGGGTGCGGTCTATGGCATCCTGCTGGCCTTCGGTATGATATTCCCCAACGAGCGGTTGTTCATCATTCCGTTCCCATTCCCCATCAAGGCCAAGTGGCTCATCGTGGGCTATATTGCCATTGAGCTGTTCTCGGCGATGAGTGGTCCTGGCGATGGTATTGCCCACATGGCACACTTGGGCGGTATGTTGTTTGGCTTCCTGCTGATACGCTATTGGCAGAAGCATCCTGGGGGCAGTCAGCGCTTTGGGCGTAGCTACGGTCAGGAGTTCTTCGACAACCTGAAGCGAAAGTACGACGAGCGCCAGCGCAACCAGCGCATGCAGGCTGAGCAGACACAGTGGGAAGAGCGCCGCCGCGAGACCGACGAGGAATATAACGAGCGTCAGCGCAAGAACCAAGAGGAGATAGACGCTATTCTGGACAAGATTCGCAAGAGCGGTTACGACAGTCTGACGAAGGAGGAGAAACAGAAACTGTTTGAACAGAGAAAGAGTTAGCAGATAGCGTCGTGATTAAGCAGTTGAAGAAATTTACCGTGCAGATGCTGACGGGAGCGAACGTCGCCACCGTCATCGTGATGTTGCTGGTGGGTTTCAGCGACCGCCTCAATCCTACTGACCATCCGCTGGTATCGACTGTCGGTATGGCTTTCCCTGTTTTGCTGGTCATCAACATGGGCTTCTTACTGTTCTGGCTCATCTTTAAGTGGAGCAGGGCATGGGTGCCGGTGGCGGGTTTCATCCTTTCGTACGTACCTATTTCTATATATATGCCACTGAACGTCAGTCCGTCGCCTCCTGAGGGTGCGCTGAAGCTGGTGTCGTATAATGTGTGCTGCTATGGCGGCAACTTCAAGTACGAGCAGGGCTTTGAGAAGGTGCGTGACTACTTGGTTGATGAAAAGGCTGACATCGTCTGTCTGCAGGAAGACAACGACTCGTGGCGTCGCTACTGTTTCAAGCAGTTGGAAGAGCGAGGGCTGACATATAACGACACGGTGGTGTTGTTTAACGACGAGTTGCGCTTCAACTGCTTAGGCATCCATAGCAAGTATCCCATTATCCGCCGTGAGCGCATAGACTATAAGACCGTCAGCAATAACGGTAGTGCAGCGTGGTGGCTAAAGGTGAATGAGGACACCGTCATCGTGGTGAACAACCACTTTGAGAGTTGCCACCTGAATGAAGAGGACCGCCGGCAGTATCGCCAGATGCTGAAGGGCGACATGGCAAGAGACTCTGTGCGTGCCGAGTCGCAACTGCTGATGGTGAAGCTGGCAGAGGCCAATGCCGTACGCTCTAAACAGATAGAGACGGTGTGTCAATATGTCAGCCAGTATCTGGGGCGTTACCCTATTATCGTCTGCGGCGACTTCAACGATAACCCCATCTCCTTTTCGCGCCATCGGATGGGTAAGATGTTGACTGACTGCTTCGTAGAGAGTGGCCGAGGTGTCGGTTTGTCATATAATCAGAAAGCCTTCTCGTTCCGAATAGACCACATTTTCTGCTCAGCAGACATTACTCCCTATCAATGCGAAGTTGACACAAAAATGGACGCTAGTGACCACTTTCCAATGGTTTGTTGGTTGAAAATTGGGGTAAAATAGTGAAAATTACACGAATTTTTGCAATAAATTTCTGTAAATGAAGAAAAATGTGTATATTTGCAGGCTTAAAATGCGAAAACATTAAATAAAACAATAAAATCAAACAATGCAAAACAAAGGAATTGTAAAATTTATCGCAATCGTCTTGATTCTCGTTTGCTGCTTCTACCTTTCCTTCACCTTTGTGACACGCCACTACGAAAGTAAGGCTGCTGCCATGGGTGAGCAGGCTGGTCAGGAGTACCTCGACTCAATCATGAACGAGAAAGTGTACTGCGGAATCTACTCTTTCAAGCAGTGCCGCGAACTGGAGATGGGCCTGGGTCTTGACCTGAAAGGCGGTATGAACGTTATTCTTGAGGTATCAGTACCCGATGTTATCGACGTATTGGCAGACCACAAGACCGACGCAGCCTACAAGAAGTCAATGGAAGAGGCTAAGAAGGAAGAAGAGACTAGTCAGAACGACTTTATCTCGCTGTTCATCAAGTATTGGAAGCAGAACAGTAACGGTCGCCCCTTGGCAGCTGTGTTCGCTACCCAGCAGATGAAGGGCAAGGTGAGCACCCAGTCGAACGACTCAGAAGTTGAGAGCGCTCTGCGTGCTGAGGTGCAGTCGGCCGTAGATAATTCATTTAATGTTGTTCGCAACCGTATCGACAAGTTCGGCGTTGTACAGCCCAACATCCAGAAGCTGGAGGGTCAGTCAGGCCGTATCATGGTCGAGATGCCTGGTGTGAAGGAGCCTGAGCGCGTACGTAAGTTGCTGCAGGGTTCTGCTAACCTGGAATTCTGGGAGACCTACAACTCACAGGAGATTGCACCACTGCTGACCCAGCTGAACCAGAAGTATGCTGCCCTGAACGGCAATGCTGCTGACACCACAGCTGTCGCTGCTGCTGACACTGCCGCTGTTGACACGACGGCTGCCACTGCAGCTACCGACCTGACTGCCAAGCTGGCCAAGAAGGATGCAGCTGCTTCAAGCGCTGACAAAGAGCAGGCTCTGAAGGCTAATCCGCTGTTTGCCGTCTTCCAGCCCGTTCCACAGGGTCTGGCTATCGTAGGTTATGCTAATGCCCGCGATACTGCTCAGGTGAATAAGGTTATCTACTCTGAGATTGCTGCTACCATCCTGCCTGCTGAGTGTAAGCTGCGCTGGGGTGCTAAGCCTGAGGATTTCGGTGGCGAGAACACCCGCGGTGACATCTTCGCCCTGTATGCCCTGAAGATTACTGAGCCTAACGGTCGTGCTCCACTGGAGGGTGACGTTATCACCTCTTCTAAGGACGACTTCGACCAGATGGGTCACCCCTCTGTTTCTATGCAGATGAACTCTGACGGTGCTCGCCGCTGGAGCCAGATTACCAAGCAGAACATCGGTCGTGGCGTAGCTATCGTGCTCGACGACGCTGTTTACTCTGCTCCCCGTATCCTGACACAGATTGACGGTGGTAACTCACAGATTACTGGTAACTTCACTATCGAGGATACTAAGGACTTGGCTAACACGCTGAACTCTGGTAAGATGCCGGCTCCTACCCGCATCGTACAGGAAGAAGTTGTTGGTCCGTCACTGGGTGCTCAGTCAATTAAGCAGGGTATCATTTCATTCATCGTTGCCTTCGTGCTGCTGATGGTTTACATGATTATGCTGTACGGCTTCATCCCCGGTATCATGGCCGATATCGCTCTGTTGTTCAACCTGTTCTTCACACTGGGTATCCTTACCTCGTTCCAGGCTGCACTGACGATGCCCGGTATCGCCGGTATCGTACTGACACTGGGTACCGCTGTGGATGCTAACGTGCTTATCTATGAGCGTATCAAGGAAGAGCTGAAGCATGGTCTCGGTCTGAAGGAGGCTCTGCAAAAGGGTTACTCTAACGCCTTCTCAGCTATCTTCGACTCTAACGTCACCTCTCTGATTACCGGTTTCATCCTGTTGTTCTTCGGTACAGGTCCTGTAAAGGGCTTCGCTACCACTTGGATCATCGGTATCTTCTGCTCATTCTTCACCGCTGTGTTCCTGACCCGTCTGGTTTACGAGAACCGCCTGAAGAAAGACAAGTGGCTGAACCTGACCTTCGTAACCGGTTACTCTAAGAACCTGATGCAGAACGCTAAGTACAACTTCATGGGTATGTACAAGAAGTCGTTCATCATCTGGGGTGTTGCTGCCGTGCTGTTCTGCGTATCGTTCGCCGTTCGTGGTCTGAGCGAGAGCATCGACTTCACTGGTGGTCGTAACTATGTTGTTACCCTTGACAAGGAGACTCCCGTTGAGCAGGTTCGTCAGGCTCTGGCTGGTGCCTTTGTTAATACTATCGGTGAGAATGCCGGCAAGGAGGCTAACACCAGTGTTATCGCTCTGGGTACCGATGGTAAGACTATCCGTGTATCTACCAACTGGGATATCGAGTCTAACAGCCCAACGGTTGACGACGAGGCTGAGACTATCCTTTATAACGCACTGAAGAAGGGTGGCTTCGTAAGTCAGGCAAGTGTTGAGGCCTTCAAGAACCCCGATGTACGTCAGGGTGGTTCAATTATCAGCTCTGCAAAGGTTGGTCCTGCTGTTGCTAAGGACATCACCTATGGCGCTATCATCAGCGTCTTCATCGCCCTGGTAGCCATCTTCCTCTACATCCTGCTGCGCTTCCGCAATGTGGCCTTCTCTACCGGTGCTACTATCGCACTGGCTCTGGATGCTCTCGTTGTGATTGGCTTCTACAGCGTATTGTGGGGCTGGGTTCCCATGTCACTGGAGATCGACCAGGTATTCATCGGTGCTATCCTGACGGTGATTGGTTACTCTATCAACGATAAGGTGGTAGTATTCGACCGTATCCGTGAGAACTTCCAGCTCTATGGCAAGCGCGACCGTCAGCAGCTGTTCAACGACTCGCTGAACCAGACACTGGCTCGTACCATCAACACCTCTGTAACAACATTGATCGTATTGCTGTGTATCTTCATCCTCGGTGGTGACTCTATCCGCAGCTTCTCGTTCGCAATGATTCTGGGTGTTATCTTCGGTACCCTGTCGTCACTGTTCATCGCTGCTCCTACAGCATTCCTCGTGATGGGTCGCACCATCCGTGAGGAAGAGGCTGCTGCTGAATAATCGATAGCGACATATACAAATCAGCCCGCTTCCAATTGGAGGCGGGCTGATTGTCTTCTTTAACTCCTTTAACTCCTTTAACTTCTTTAACTCCTTTAACTTCCTTAACTTCTTTAACTCCTTAGTTAAAATAATATAGGAATGCTGCGATACCTTCGAGGGCGGGCTTGCGCTCACCTTCAATCTCAATCTTGAACTTGATTTCAGCCTTGCAGATGCCACGCAGGTTCTGGATGTTGTGCAGGGTAGTAACCAGACGAACCTTAGAACCAGTAATTACGGGTTGACCGAAGCGCATATCCGTCATACCGTAGTTCACCAGCATCTTGATGTTGTGCACCTCGATAATCTGATCCCACATATAGGGCAGCAGACTCAGCGTCAGGTAGCCGTGGGCAATGGTCGACTTGTATGGACTCTCCTCCTTGGCACGAGCCACGTCGACATGTATCCACTGATGGTCCAAGGTTGCGTCAGCAAACAGGTTGATACGATCCTGGTCAACCTGCAGCCAGTCTGATGCTCCCAGCTCTTCGCCCAGGTGGGCGGCAAACTCGTCGTACGAGTTAATCACTAATTTTCCCATATTTTTTGATTGTTTTTGTGAAATTCTACTGCAAAGGTAGTCATTTTTCGCAGAAAATGACTACCTTTGCAGCACTTTTTGTTGCCCTGATAGTTAAATGGATATAACAAGGCTCTCCTAAAGCTTAGTTCCCAGTTCGATTCTGGGTCGGGGTACTGAGTGAGAAACCGATAAAGGTTCCTCACTTTTTCTTTTTAGTCTTTTGTAAAGCCCAGGGTGAGGACACTGATGCGGATACCTTCCACGCCTTTGAGGGCATCTGCACAGGCGATAAGCGTGGCTCCTGTGGTGCAAATGTCATCGATGAGCAGTACGTGACGCCCTTTCAGTTGGCTGTCGTCGGTAAGTTGGAAGGTGTCGGCAACATTCTCCTGGCGCTCCCAGCGGTTCAGCTTCGTCTGACTCTGGTGGAACTCCTTGCGGCGTAGGGCTTTGGTGACAATGGGTAGATGGGTGATATCACTGATGCCTATGGCCAGCATCTCACTCTGGTTGTAGCCACGCTGACGTAGACGCTTACGGGACAAGGGTACAGGCAGTAGCACGTCGATATCGCTGAAGAAATCGGAGAGTTGCATTTCGCGGGCCATAATGCGCCCCATGTCCTCCCCGATGTCAGGGCGGTTGTTGTATTTCAGGCGGTACACCATCTGCGCCATCTCTGCGTGTGGCTGATAGTAGAAGAGGGCGGCTGCTTTCTCGACAGGCGACAGTACCCAGAAGAGTTGAGCCATCGGATTGTCGAGCGGCTTCAGGTGGAAATCAGTACGAGGCAGGTGGAACAGACAGACACCGCAGAGGGAGCGCTCAGTGGGCGCCAGTCGTTCTCCACAGACCACACATAGTCGTGGGGAGATGAAATCGAGAAATCTGCTCCACCAATTCATGGCTCTATAATCCGTTGTTAGAAATCGTCGTCTTCAAATTCTTCGCTGACGTCCAGGCACTGACGGATAATGTCGTAGGTAAAGCCGCGACTGAGGGCAAAGCGCACCAGTTTCTGGTTAAGTTCGTAGTCGCTGGCGGCTTTAGTACTGCGGCGCTTCTGCTTGAGAAGGGGGCGTAGCACGTCAAGGTATTCTTCATCATCTACCTCGTCGAGTACGCGCTGGCGGATGTCGTCGTCAATGTGTTTCTGCCATAGTGCCTGCTCCACCTTGCGCCGTCCCCATTTGTTGTAGCGCACCTTGTCCTTGACGAAGGCACGGGCGTAGCGCTCGTCATCGACATAGCGTTCGCTGACCAAGCGCTGCATCACGCGGGCCTGTTCTTCCTCTGGTAATTCCCAGCGACGCATCTTCTCCAGCATCTCGTGTTGGCAGTGTTCGGCCTGTGCACAAAGGGCCGCCAGCGTCAGGTAGGCATCGGCTTCCGTTTTTTGTTTCATCGTATGGCTTGTATAAAACGCTTCTTGCCAAACTGGTCATCCTTGATTTCGATATCGTGGTACGACATCGTACTCAATAGCTCCTTGAGGGCATCGGCGTAGAGAGGGTTTATTTCAAAGTACAGCTCTCCATCAGGGTTCAAGGCTGTCTGTCCATATTGGGCAATAGCACGGTAGAACAGCAGCGGGTCGTCGTCCGGCACGAAGAGTGCTGTATGTGGCTCATGGGCTAATACGTTCTGTTCCATCTTCGCGCGTTCCTTATTACATATATAGGGTGGATTGCTGACGATGAGGTCGAAAGTATGATGTAAGATGTCAGAAGGAAGATGTAAGATATCTACCTGTTCAAATGATACATGAACATTGGCACGTTTGGCATTCTCGCGGGCAATCTTCAATGCCACTTCTGAGATATCCCAGGCAGTTACTTGGCTATTGGGTATGTCGAGAGCCAGTGTGATGGCTATACAGCCGGAGCCTGTGCCGATGTCGAGGATGGTGCGATTGGGGGAACCAATTGCCACATGCTTTGTGATGAGGCTGCACAGGTGCTCGGTTTCTGGACGGGGAATGAGTACGCCTGGTTCTACGTGGAAGGTGCGACCATAGAAGTCCGCCTGCCCTAAAATGTACTGAACAGGTTCGCTATCTAACAGTCTTTTCGTGATTTCTTCCAGTTCTGCTTGGCAGTCTAAGGATAATTGTGTATCTTTGCCGATGTAAATGTCTGATAACGTGAGGCCATAGCGCACTTCATAGACCATGCGGGCAACGGCTTTCGCCTCGCCCTCGTCATATACCTGCGCCAGTTTGCGCCACATCTCGTTGTAAGTCATAGTGCAAAGGTAATAAAAAGTAAAAAGGTAAAAAAATAAAAAGAAAAAAAATGCTGAGTGAAGACGAAAAATATATGCGGCGCTGTCTGCAACTGGCCGCCAACGGTATCCAGGGAGCACGGCCTAACCCAATGGTGGGTGCGATGATTGTTGCCAATGGGCGCATCATTGGCGAAGGCTATCATGTGCGTTGTGGACAGGGCCATGCCGAGGTAAATGCCTTTGCCTCTGTCAAGCCAGAGGACGAACTGTTGCTGAAGGATGCTACCATATATGTCTCGCTGGAACCTTGTTCGCACTATGGCAAGACGCCGCCCTGTGCCGACCTTATTATTAAGAAAGGTGTGCGTCGTGTGGTGGTAGGCACCATCGACCCGTTTGCCGAGGTGCAGGGTAGAGGTATCAAGAAGTTGCAGGATGTAGGTATTGAGGTTACTGTGGGTGTCTTGGAGAAGGAGTGTCAGTGGCTGAATCGCCGTTTCTTCACCTATCATTCCAAGCATCGTCCTTATATCATCCTCAAGTGGGCACAGACGGCCAACGGTTTTATCGATGATCACGACAAAGCCCTGCAAATCAGTAACGAACAGACGCAGATGCTCTCGCACCAACTGCGTGCTGAGGAAGATGCCATCCTTGTGGGTCACACCACCGATGCACGTGAACATCCACAGTTGACGGTCCGCCACTGGCACGGTCCCAATCCTAAACGTGTGGTGCTGACCCATCAGCGCCCGTTGCCCCAGCTCATCGAAGACCTCTATCAACAGGGTGTTCAGTCGCTTATTGTCGAGGGTGGCCGCCAGACGCATGAGTCGTTCCTTGCTGCTGGTCTGTGGGACGAGATTCGTGTAGAGACAGGTACTATTACTGTCAGTGATGGCACTCGTGCACCACAGTTGCCAACAAATGTCGTTTTGCGTGAAACGAATACTTACGGAACAAATACTGTAAGTGTGTTTTTAAGAAACGAATAAGGATAATCCGTTTCTGATTATTTTCTGCCGAAGTCGGCAGGAACCTCGCCCCACTTACTTGTCTCCCACTTGATAATGGGATTGCGGAAATTGTGGGTCTGTAGCCAGCGTTCAGCACGAAGGATAATCTGATAGAGCGGCTCCGTTTCAGGGGTGCGCTCTAATTTTGTCTTACATTTTCGCTTATTCACCCAAAGGATGGCGTTGTAGGAATCAGAATAGATGGTTTTGTCACGCAATCCCTGTTGCCAGCAGAGGGCGAGGGCGTGGACAATCGCCAAGAACTCGCCGATGTTATTGGTACCCTTCATAGGACCGAAGTGGAATACCTGTGTACCTGTCTGCAGGTCAATGGCCTGGTACTCCATAGGACCAGGGTTGCCTGAACAAGCGGCATCCACAGCCCACGCGTCTGCCCTTACCTCAACGGGCAAGGGCAGTACGGTGTCGTGTCTATAGTCAGGAGGGTTCTGCATATTACATGCGCTCAGGTACCTCGATACCCAGCAGACCCATACCGTTCTTGATAATCTTTGCTACGTTCTTGGCCAGCATCAGGCGTACGGCCTTCTTCTGCTCATCGGGCTCGTTGAGAATAGAGAAGTCGTGGTAGAACTGGTTGAATACCTTCGTCAACTCATAGCAGTAGTTGGCGATACCAGAGGGACTATAGTCCTTGCCAGCCTGCTCAACGGCAGCACCAAACTCAGACATCTTCTGGATGAGTTCGATTTCCTTATCGGCGAGACTAGTAGAACTAGGGGGATTAGCCATGCTAGGCGCTTTACGCAGAATTGAGCGGATACGAGCATAGGTGTACTGGATGAAAGGACCGGTGTTACCGTTGAAGTCGATACTCTCTTCAGGGTTGAACAGCATGTTCTTGCGAGCGTCCACCTTCAGGATGAAGTATTTCAAGGCGCCCATACCCACGATGCGAGCAATCTCGCGGCGCTCTTCTTCAGTCATATCGTCGAATTTACCCAGCTCCATAGAGGTCTTGTAGGCATCCTCTACCATTAGCGCCATCAGGTCGTCAGCATCAACAACGGTTCCTTCGCGGCTCTTCATCTTACCGTTAGGCAGTTCCACCATACCGTAAGAGAAGTGTACGAGTTCCTTACCCCACTTGAAGCCCAGACGGTCCAGCAGAATAGAGAGTACTTGGAAGTGATAGTTCTGCTCGTTGCCCACGACATAAATCATCTTGTCGATGGGGTAGTCCTGGAAACGCATCTCGGCAGTACCGATGTCCTGCGTCATATATACAGAGGTGCCGTCAGAGCGCAGCAGCAACTTCTGGTCCAGACCTTCGTTGGTCAGGTCTGCCCATACTGAGTTATCCTCGTGGCGCTCGAAGAGACCCTTGGCGAGTCCTTCCTCTACCTTGGCCTTACCCTTCAGGTAGGTCTGGCTCTCGTAATAAATCTTATCGAAGCCAACGCCCATCTTCTTGTAGGTCTCGTCGAAACCGGCATACACCCAGTTGTTCATCTTCTCCCACAGGGCGCGTACTTCTGGGTCGTTGTTCTCCCATTTCACCAGCATCTCGTGAGCCTCCTTAATCAGTGGAGCCTCCTGCTTAGCCTTCTCCTCAGCCTGCTCAGCGGACATACCGTCAGCTACATACTGTGCGGCGAGTTCCTTTACCTCTTCGCGGTAGTGTTTATCGAAAGCCACGTAGTAGTCGCCAATCAAGTGGTCGCCCTTCTTGCCAGATGACTCTGGGGTCTCGCCGTTGCCGTACTTCAGCCAAGCCAGCATCGACTTACAGATATGAATACCGCGGTCGTTGACGATATTGGTCTTCACCACCTTGTTGCCATTGGCTTCCATAATCTGAGCCAGCGACCAACCCAGCAGGTTGTTGCGCACATGACCGAGGTGCAGGGGCTTGTTGGTGTTGGGAGAGCTATACTCGATCATCACGAGGGGAGAACCCTCGTGCACAGACTTCATGCCAAAGCGGTCGTCCTTGTCGATGGCCTGGAGCAGCGAGAGCCATGCGCCCTCAGCAATGCTTAGGTTCAGGAAACCTTTCACGACGTTAAACTTACTGATGGCCTCGCAGTTCTGTACCAAGTACTCGCCAATCTCCTGAGCCGTCTGCTCAGGACTCTTCTTTGCAGCCTTTACAAAGGGGAAAACCACCAGTGTCAGGTTACCCTCAAACTCACTCCTTGTCTTCTGCAGCTGCAGCATCTTTTCGTTGGCTTCCATACCATAGAGGGCCTTGACAGCCTCACCTGCAGCCTTGCTTATTAGTGTCTCAATATTCATATCTGTGGAATTTTGGGTGCAAAGGTACGAATAAGCGAGCGAAAATGCAAATTTATTTGCAATTTTCCGAGCGTGAGTACTTTCGACGAAGTCAAAGTACGAATAATTTAAGAATTATGAGTTAGGAATGAATAGTTTTTTGTACCTTTGCGGCAAAATAATAAGTGATAGAAAGGTAATATGAGATACGGAATAATCGGTACAGGAGCCATTGGCGGCTATTATGGAGCACGCCTGGCCCAGAGCGGACAGGAGGTGCACTTCCTGTTGCGCGGCGACTACGACTATGTGAAAGAGCATGGTCTGCAGGTTGACTCGTGTGATGGCTCGTTCCATTTGGACACACCGCATGTTTACAGCCATACTGAGGATATGCCTGAGTGTGACGTCGTGCTGGTGTGTTTGAAATCCATCAACAACTACAAACTGCGCGAGTTGTTGTTGCCGTTGCTGACGGAGCAGACACTGGTGGTGCTGATACAGAATGGCATCGGTGTGGAGCAGGATGTCGAGGAGATGTTGCCCGGTATACAGTTGGCTGCAGGACTGGCCTTTATCTGTTCGGCAAAGACCGAGCCTGGTCATGTGAATCACCAGTGCTACGGACAAATAAATCTGGGAAATTACTCATGTCGTGACGAACAACGACTGCTGCAGGTCATTGACGACTTCAACAAGGCAGGTGTGAAGGCCGGTCAGGTGGAGTATCAGGAGGCCCGCTGGAAAAAAGCCGTATGGAATATGCCGTTCAACGGCATGACGGTAGCCTTGCAGACGCAGACTAATCTGTTGCTACAGAACAAAGCCACCCGTCAGTTGATATACGACCAGATGATGGAGGTGATAGGTGCTGCCCAACACCTGGGTGTGAAGAATATCGACGAATCGTTTGCCCAGCAGATGCTGGCGATGACGGACGCTATGACCCCTTATTCACCATCCATGCGTCTGGACTACGACTTCCATCGTCGCATGGAAATCTACTACATCTATACACGACCCATACAGATTGCCCGCGAGGCTGGTTTCGACATGCCTAAGCTGGCAATGCTCGAAGCCGAGCTACGATTCATAGAGGCTACTTACGCGCCGACGCTTGTTTAAGCCTTTACGTCGTAGGTCTGATAGACCATGTAATAGCCATCGGCAGTGATAGCAAATTCCTCGCCGAGGGCTTCGTTGAGGGTACCCTGCCACCATTCCTGGAAATTGTAGGCATCCCAGTGGAGACCTGTGGAGGCAAGTTGATGGCTACCGAAGTTCCAGAGGCTGATCTGCTGACCTTTCATGGATGGGAAGGTGCGGTTGCCGTGGGCAGGAGTGAAGAAACCGTAATCGGTAAACATGGTGCCGTCGACACCCATGTCGCGGTAGTAGCGCATCAGGAGTGAGATGTTCCCTAAGGTGTGGTCCTCGCGTTTGCCTGTGCAGCCGAGGTAGGCGATGCGCTTCCAACCGTTCTCCACGCAGTAGCGTGTGGCTTTCGTCAGGTCGTTGTCGTCCTGCTCCTCAATGCGTATCAGCTTGCTTCGAAACGCCTCTGGCACACTGTCGCCATCGCCTATAACGGCTTCTGCCTGAGGAATATGGTGGATAGCACCATCGCAAGCCACGATGTGCTTAGCATCATGGAGGATAGCCAGCGGTATGGCGTGTGTGGAAAACTGTCCATTGGCTACGATGACGGCATCAAACATTTCGTTGTTCATTGGTCACTCTTTACTTTCTTTGCTACGCTTCTCCATTTATAATAGCCGGCAATGGCTATGACCACATAAAGCCCGTAAAGGCCAGCCTTGAAGGGAATACCTTTATGTATATAAAGGGCTGTGCAGACGATGTCGACCACCATCCAGAAGAGCCATTGTTCAACATATTTGCGAGCCAATGCCCACATGCCTACAAACGACAGGGCGTTGGTGAACGAGTCGAGGACGGGTACGGTGGAGTCGGTCCACGTAATCAAGACGTAATAGACAGCACCCCATGATACGAAGAAAAAGACAACGGTGGGCAGGTATTGTCGACGAGGCATATAGATGATAGGCAGTGACTCTTTCTTCTTGCGTGTCTTTACAAATTTCCACACAAAAAGTCCGTAGAAAGCTGCCAGCGTGTAGTAGCAGGCCATGCCTGCATCGCCATACAGTCCGTGCTGCCAATAGAGTATGACGTCGAGTGCTGGCATGACGATACCTATCACCCAGAGGGCAATATGAGCACGATACTCCAGCCAGATATATATCAGGCCGAGTATCGTGGTAAATATGTCAAGCCAGTCCAGTGTCATGCGCTTAGAAGTTGATGCTTACGTGGGCCATCCAGTTGAAGGGTGCAGAGGGGGCAAAGCCTGCTTCATACTGGTCGGACGAACTCCAACCAGTAGCCACCACCTTGCCATTTTCCTTGGTGTAGGCGGGTGCTGCCCATCCGTTGTTATCGTATTCGGCTGAGAAGATATTGTAGAGCGTGACACCGACAGTGACGTCCTTGATACCAAATTTAGGCAGTTTGAAGTTGTAGGCCAGGTCGATGTTTGTCGTGAAGTGACCATCGAGCATCATGCTTACATCTACTGGCTGACCGTTGTCGTCAAGTGTCTGGTAGCTCTTGAGACCCGTATTGGTCATGTACTGTTCACCGATATACTGGCTCTGTATGCTGGCATTCAGACCTTTATAATTAAAGGTGAAGATGTTGTTGGCAATCCATTCGGGTGAGAAAGCCAATGGCTGGTCGCCTAGATCGGCAACACTATTGTCTGTCAGTTGTACGGTAATGCCCTTTACACGGTTCTTCGACCAGGTGGCATTGACATCCCAACGGAACCATTCAACGGGCTTGAGGGCTGCTTCCACCTCTACGCCAAGACGATAGCTCTTAGGAACGTTGCGTGTGATAGCTTCGCCAATCTTGTCAATCTCACCCGTCAGCACGAACTGGTCTTTGTAGTTCATCCAGTAGAAGTTGGCACCAGCCGTGAACACCGTGCTCTGGTACTTATAGCCTACCTCCAGGTCGTTCAGACGCTCAGCCTTGGGCATCTCCAGTTCGGCATTGATGTTGTTCTCGAAATTGTTGCGGGTAGGCTCCTTGTGGGCAATGGCGTACGAAGCATACACCTTGTGGTTGGGGGTGATGTCGTAGTTCAGTCCGAACTTAGGATTGAAGAAGTTGAACGACTCGTCCATGTTGTAGACGATGCGCTGGTTGTTGTCCCAATTGATTTCGTCCGTAGGACCTTCCATCTTGACACCTACATGACGATACTGCAGGTCGACGAATGCATTCAGTCCGCGCAGGAATTCATAGGTTACCTTGCCATAGACGTTGAAGTCGGTCTTCTTGGTGTTGTTGTCATAGTATTTGTGGTCAGGCAGCAGCGCGTCGACGGGACTCTTTACCCACTTGACCAGTCCGAAGTGGTTGCCGTCGTATTTGTTCCAGCCGCCACCCAGAGTAGCCTGCAGGTTGCTCTTGTTGTCATACTGAATGGAGGCTACGACACCATAGAAGTCGTTGTCCATCTTTTTCTGACGTACCAGGTCGCTCGTAGCCCAGGTCATTTGGTTGTCCAGGCCGTATTCAAACAAGGTACGCTTGCGCTTGTACTCCTCATAGTAACCCTGTCCCTTGGTATAGTGCAATGCGGCGTTGAGGCTCAGCACGTTGCTGAGACGCTGGTTCCAGATTAGCTGGTAGTTCTGCTGATGGTAGTTGTCCGTCTGGTTGTCGTAGTAGCGGGTGTTGCCGTCAGCATCGTAGTACTCGCCACATGAGTTGTAGCGGCGTCCATAGAGGCTCTGCTCGTACTTCGACGTGTAGTTCCAGGCGTGGTAGGTCTCCTCAATACCATTGAAGGTGATGAACTTCACCATGGTGTTCTCACCAAAGTAGCCTGCCTGCAAGAAGTAGGAGTTCAGTTTGGTAGAGGCACGCTCCAGATAACCCTTTGAGCCGATGTTGCTGAGACGGCCCTGTATGCCCCAGTGCTCACCCAACAGACCAGTGCCAAAACGCAGCGTCTGCTTGTGGCTGTAGTAGCTGCCACCGCTCAGGTCCAATCCGATGAATGGCTCTACACCAATGTTCTCTGTCTGCATGTTCAGTGTAGCACCGAAGGCACCGGCACCATTGGTCGAGGTTCCAACGCCACGCTGTATCTGCATAGACTGTACTGACGAGGCGAAGTCACCCATATTCACCCAGTAGAGCTGGGCACTCTCAGCATCGTTCATGGGAATGCCGTTGGTCGTAATGTTGATACGGCTGGGATCAGTACCGCGAACACGTAATGAGGTGTAGCCGATGCCGTTACCAGCATCGCTGGTCATTGTAATGCTGGGTGTCAGCGACAGCAGATAGGGGATGTCCTGTCCGAAGTTGACAGCCTTCAGCTGTTCTTTCGACATGTTCGTGAAGGCGACAGGCGTCTTGTGCGTAGCGCGTGTGGCTACCACCTGTACATCCTGCAACTCCACGCTTTTCAGCGTGTCCAACTGTGTGTCCAATTCGGCGGCCTGTGTTGTTGCCACTGCAAACAAGGCTGCCAGTCCAAACAATCTTTTCATCTTTCTTTTACCTTATTTAATAATACATAAAATAAGGGGTTGTTCTGTGTTACTCTATCTTCCCTACGCCGGCATTATCCGTATCAGGTTCGAGGGTATCATCTCAGCCCACAATAGTGAGCACCCCTTGACAAGCACTTTGCTAAATCGGGTGCAAAGGTACGAAGAAAAATTAAAAATTAAAAATTAAAAATTAAAAAAATGCAGATGCTACAAAAGTATTCCCCTTTTTTTTCGTACCTTTGCGCCAAAATTGTAGAGACATGGATACGATTAAGAAACAATTTGCACAGAAACTGATGGATATTGAGGCCATCAAGTTACAACCCAACGACCCGTTTACATGGGCCAGTGGTTGGCATTCACCTATCTATACTGACAATCGTAAGACATTGGGATATGCCGATGTACGTTCGTTTGTCAAACTCGAACTCTGCCATGCTGTCCAGCAGAACTTCCCTGAAGCTGAGGCTGTGGCTGGTGTTGCCACGGGCGCTATCGCTCAAGGCGCATTGGTCGCTGACGAACTGGGACTGCCCTATGCTTACGTTCGTCCGAAGCCAAAAGATCATGGTATGGGTAACCAGGTAGAAGGTGAACTGAAAAAGGGGGCTAAGGTCATTGTCGTAGAAGACCTTATCTCTACGGGTGGCTCTAGCCTGAAGGCTGTTGAGGCCCTGCGCCAGTATAGTGTGGAGGTCATCGGTATGGTAGCCTCGTTTACATACGGTTTCCCTGTTGCTGAGGAGGCTTTCCGTGAGGCAGGCGTTAAACTCATCACGCTGAGCGATTACAATGCTGTTCTCGAGCAGGCTGCTGAGACCGGATATATCAAGGCTGAAGACCTTGAAGTGTTGAAAGAATGGCGTAAGGACCCCTCAAATTGGAAGAAATGACAAAGTTTGAAAGTAGCGTCAAGCAGATACCCTATCCCGTAGAGGATGTGTATCGTAATATCAATGACCTGAGCAATCTGGAGCGTGTACGCGACCGTGTTCCTCAGGATAAGTTGCAGGATTTCCAGTTTGATAGCGACTCCGTGCAGGTCAGCGTATCGCCCGTAGGTACCATCAAGTTGCGCATCTGTGAGCGTGAAGAGAACAAATGTGTGAAGTTCGAGACTGAGCAGTCGCCGATGCCTTTTTACCTGTGGATTCAGGTGCTGCCCGTCACTGCTACTGAGTCGAAGATGAAGGTCACAGTCAAGGCCGACATCCCCTTTATGCTGAAAGGGATGGTCAGTGGTCCCTTGCAGGATGGTGTAGAGAAAATTGCTGATGCATTATCACAAATTCCTTTTGTATAATGGCAAATAAACTTTGGGAAAAGAATTTCGAGGTGAATGCTGAGATTGAACGCTTCACCGTAGGTCGCGACCGTGAGATGGATCTCTATCTTGCCAAGTATGATGTGTTGGGCTCTATGGCCCATATCACCATGCTGGAGAGTATTGGACTCATTGGTCATGATGAACTGCCTCAGTTGCTGGCAGAATTGAAAAATATCTACCAGATGGCTGAGCGTGGCGAGTTCCAGATTGAGGAGGGTGTCGAAGATGTCCACTCTCAGGTGGAACTGATGCTAACCCGTAAGTTGGGCGATATGGGCAAGAAAATACATTCTGGCCGCAGTCGCAATGACCAGGTGTTGGTGGACCTGAAACTCTTTACCCGTCACGAACTGATGGAGGTAGCTGAGGCTGTTAAGGTGCTCTTCGACGAACTCATCCAGAAGAGTGAGCAGTACAAGCATGTGCTGATGCCTGGCTATACCCATCTTCAGGTGGCTATGCCGTCGTCGTTCGGTCTGTGGTTTGGTGCCTATGCAGAGTCGTTGACAGACGATATGCTCTTCCTGCAGGCAGCTTATAAAATGACTAACCGCAATCCCCTCGGTAGTGCCGCTGGTTATGGTTCATCGTTCCCGCTGAACCGTCAGATGACTACCGACCTGTTGGGTTTCGACTCCATGAACTATAATGTTGTCTATGCCCAGATGGGACGTGGTAAGACGGAACGCAACGTAGGTTTTGCACTGGCTACCATTGCCGGCACATTGGCAAAGATGGCTTTCGACGCCTGTCTGTTCAACTCGCAGAACTTTTCGTTCGTGAAGCTTCCCAAGGAGTGTACCACGGGCTCGAGCATTATGCCCCATAAGAAGAATCCTGACGTCTTCGAACTGATTCGTGCCAAGTGTAACAAACTGCAGGCACTGCCACAACAGGTAACACTTATCATGAATAACTTACCAGTAGGCTATTTCCGTGATTTGCAAATCATCAAGGAGGTGTTCCTGCCAGCCTTTGACGAACTGAAGGATTGCTTGCAGATGGCTGCCTACATTATTAATAAGATAGAAGTGCGCGAGGACATCCTCGACAATCCCATGTACGATCCGATGTTCTCTGTGGAGGAAGTAAATCGTCTTGCTGCGAAAGGTTTGCCCTTCCGTGATGCTTACAAGAAGGTGGGTCTTGATATTGAGGCAGGCACTTTCCGTCCTAACAAGGATATCCACCATACCCATGAGGGCTCTATCGGCAACCTCTGTAACGACCGCATATCAGCGCTAATGCATAGTGTTCTCGAAGGCTTTGCCTTCGACCGTATGAAAGCCGCAGAGAAAAAACTGTTAGCATGAGAAACCTTGGCTTTTGGCTTTTGGCTTTTAGCTTTTGGCTCTTGACGAGTTGCAAGGCTGATGAAGAATACTCTACCCATGCATGCCGTTTCTCGTATAACAACATGATTCATAACGATGCTACGTTAGCATCGGCTTTGGATGCTAATTCGCGTGGCGTGTTCTGTTTGATCTCTGAGAAAACACGTGCAGGTGCCCGCTATCTTGTTTTTGAGAGTAGCCTGGGTATGAAATCAGAGCAGATAGAAACGGCTGAAGAAGTAGAGGCTAAGTTCATTCTTGGTCTGAACAACGGCATCATTGTGGGATTCCAGACACTGAATACGGATGGCGTTAATGGTGGTTTCGTAGGTTATGACGTGCAGTGTCCCAACTGTGTGCGCCGAGAGAACAATACTGTCAATCCCAACTATCGCGTCACGATGGAAAGCAGTGGTATTGCCACTTGTGGAAAGTGTGGCAAGAAGTATGATATGAACAATGGCGGTATTGTCCAAAATGGTGAAGAGGATGATCGTGGACTCGATAAGTATGTAGCATCCACAACAGGCCCTTTTGGCGTTGTCAGTGTGTTCAGACGATAATTCTTAGGAAAATATTTGGCGCAGTGCCAAAATTTTTATAACTTTGCAGGCGATTTCGCAAAGAAGTCTGCTGCCGCGATGGTGGAATGGTAGACACGAGGGACTTAAAATCCCTTGGCTATTGCAGCTGTGCGGGTTCGAGTCCCGCTCGCGGCACACTCCAAAAAGGGTAACTAACTATCAAGACTAACTAACAATGAAACTAAACGTATTCCAATTACTTATTCTATTCTTCTGGCCTGTTTATTCGGCTATGGCTCAGGACAATGTCAACATGAAGTTTGGCAAACCTACCAAAGAAGAGATGCAGATGACGGCGTATGCCGCAGACCCCGACGCAGAGGCTGTTGTGCTCTGTCGATTGACCGATGTAGAATATACTGTGCAGACAAGCAGCTTCCTTGCCGACTATCGTGAGAAGGTACGCATCAAAGTGCTAAAGCCCAGTGGCGTCCGCTTTGCTAAGGTCGTCGTACCTATTCAGCGGAATATCTCAGCTGGTGATAATGTCAGAGGTCTGAAAACGAATGGTATGAGCCTCCCCAAGCCAGGTGGCAGCTCCAATTCCTATTTCGAGGGTGAAGGCGTATCTATGACAGACGGTGTCTCGGATACCGATGGCGATGAGAGCGTGGAGAGCATCAAGGCTACTGCCTTTAATATGGAGGGTAGCAAGATAGTGAAGACCTCCTTGAAGAAAAGCGACGTTGTCACGACGAAGATTGACGAGCATAATTACCAGACGGAGTTTACCGTCCCAAATGTCAAGGAAGGTACGGTGATAGAGTATGAGTACACCATCCATAGTCAGGTGTTCTGGGAACTGCACGACTGGTTTGCTCAGTGTGAGATACCTGTGGTTTATGCCAAGTTGGATATGAACATCCCCAGCTATCTGATTTTTAATATCGAGGACCACGGCATTCAGCGCCTGACATATACCTGTACAGCTGGTTCGTTGAGTTTCAAGTTGGACAGCGATCCCTTGGCCAAGCAGGCGCAGGTCAGGACCAATCACTATGTCTATGTAGGGCGTAACTTGATTGGTATGCCGAAAGACGACTATGTATGGAACGCACAGGACTATTGTGCAGGTATCACTGCCGAACTGAAGCAGTACCGTCTGCCAGGAATGGGACAGATGGATTATGCCCGTACCTGGGAGCAGATTGACGAGATGATTCTCGGTTCTGACGATTTGGGCATTCATCTTAATGACCGCAGTCCGTTGGCCAAGGAACTGAAGGACGCTAAGATAGCAGAGATTGCCGACCTGCGTGAACGTGCTGAGGCAGTGTTCAATCTGGTGATGAGTAAGGTGAACTGGAACGGTAAATACGAGATGAGTCCTGTTCCTACGTCTGAGACGCTGAAGAACCAGAGTGGCTCCAATGCCGACATCAATCTGTTGCTGATACAGTCATTCAATGAGGTGGGACTTACAGCTGCTCCTGTCGTACTTAGAACACGTGATCAGGGTCTGTTGCCTTATAATTTTCCGGCTATACGCAAGCTGTCAACATTCATTGTCGCTGTTGTAATGCCTGCAGGCGCTAATGTCTATCTTGATGCTTCGTCAAAGAATGGCTATCTGAACGTGCTTGCTGAGCCGTTGCTGGTGGAGAGAGCACGACTGGTTCAGAAAAAGAACAAGAGTGCATGGGTAAACCTGCAGAAGATAACGAAGTCGCAGAAGAATACCATCATCAATGCTCAACTTGCTGCTGACGGCACATTGACGGGCACGCAGACTACCCGTTACGAGGGATTGGCTGCCATGAACTATCGCAATGCGAAAGGTAACAGTGCCTTTGCCCCCGATGTTACAGAGGAGATACCGTTTACCCGCAAGGGGCAGGTTGATGGCAACACCATTAAGATTTGTCCTTTCCCCACCATTATTGCAAATAATCCCTTCAGTGCGTCGATTCGTAAGATGCCTGTAGAGTTCCATAGTTTGGGAACCCACCGTGTTGTCGTCAATATTACATTGCCTGAAGGCTATGTTTTGGGGAGTAACCAACGCAATACGACCATCATTACTAAAGACAAGGGCTTGGAGGGACGTATCCAGACTACTACTGGTGACAGCAGAGTGCAGCTGAGTTGTCAGTTCAGTATTAACAAGATTGTTCATTCGGAGGCAAGTTATGCTGACTTGCATCAGATATTCGACGATGTTATTAAATATACTACGGAAGAACTGATTATCAAGAAACCCTAAGCGAATTTGACAAATAATAAAGCGCTGACAACCATCGTGTTGTTAGCGCTTTTCTTGTGTCGACACTTGGACTCGAACCAAGGACCCCCACCATGTCAAGGTGATACTCTAACCAGCTGAGCTATGCCGACATCGTTTATTTACGTTGCAAGGACGGTGCAAACCGAATGCAATCGAGTATATTCGAATTGCTGAGGTGCAGCCCGTTCTCGCAGTTTTACACTGCAAAGGTACGAAAAAAAGTGAAAAGAGAAAAGTGAAACGTAAAAAAAATGCATTAGCACCTATAAATTTGATGTTTTTTTTGTTTAATAGAAGAATTCTACGTATCTTTGCAAATTAGAATAACGATTAAATAGCTATTTATAAAAACATGAAAACAAAGAACATTCTGATGGTGTCGCTGATGGCTGTAGCCGTGTTGACATCGTGCTCAGGAAAACTGGGCCAACTTTCTGGTGACTATTTCAAAGTGAACCCCAATCCATTGGTGGCTGACGGCGGCCAGGTTGACGCTACTATCAATGGTGTGTTCCCTGAGAAATATATGAACAAAAAGGCTGTCATCACAGTAACTCCAGAACTGCGCTTCGAGAAGAATGGAGTACAGCAGGCTGTGAAGGGCCGTCCTGCTACGTTCCAAGGTGAGAAAGTGCTGGGTAACGACCAGACTATCAGCTATCAGCTGGGTGGTCATTATACCATGAAAACCAGTTACGAGTATGAGCCTGCTATGCAGAAGAGCGAACTCTATCTGACCTTTGATGCCAAGTTGGGCAACAAGCAAGTGAATGTTCCTGCCATTAAGGTCGCTGATGGTGTGATTGCTACCAGCGAACTGTATCATCGTACGCTGACCTCTGCTCAGCCCAGTGAGGCTGCCGACGCTTTCCAGCGTGTTGTTGAGCAGAAGCAGGAGGCTAACATCAAGTTCCTCATCCAGCAGGCTGAGCTTCGCAAGAGCGAGCTGCAGAACAATAGCGTACAGGAGTTTGTCAACCTGCTGAAGCGCATCAGTGGTGATCGTGACAATCTGATGCTTTCTAATGTTGAGGTATCTGCCTATGCTTCTCCTGATGGTGGTTTTGCCCTGAACGAGAAGTTGGCTAACAAGCGTCAGCAGAATACCGAGGGTTATGTGAAGCAGCAGATGAAGCAGGCAAATATGGAGGCTGATGTCGAGGCTAACTATACCGCACAGGACTGGGAGGGCTTCCAGCAGTTGGTACAGGCCAGCGATATTCAGGACAAGGATGTTATTCTTCGTGTACTCTCTATGTATAAAGACCCCCAGGAGCGTGAACAGCAGATTAAGAATATGAGTCACGGCTTCCAGGAGTTAGCTGACGGCATCCTGCCAGAGTTGCGCCGTGCCCGTCTGACTATCAATTACGAGACACTGGGTCGTGATGATGAAGCTATCTTCAATCAGATTAAGAGTGATCCTTCTAAGCTGAGTGTTGAGGAGTTGATTTATGCAGCTTCTATCGCTGAGACACCTGCTGAGCAGGAGGCTATCCTGAAGACTACTACTCGTCTGTATCCGAAGGAGGCCCGTGCCTATAACAACCTCGCAGCATTGGCTTATAGCAAGGGTGATTACGAAGAGGCACAGCGCTATCTGACACAGGCTGCAGGTACAGGTGCTACTTGTGCTGAGACCAAGGCCAACCTCGGTCTGCTGGCTCTGCAGCGTGGTGATGTCAAGGCTGCTGAGAACTATCTTGGTCAGGCTGGTAATGCACAGGGACTGGCTGAGGCACTGGGTAACCTGCATCTGGCTCAGGGCAACTACGCGCTGGCTGAGCAGGACTTTAATGGTGTCAACTCTAACAGTGCTGCATTGGCTCAGATTATGAATAAGAACTACGCCAAGGCTGCCCAGACTCTGAAGAACGTGCAGAAGGCCGATGGCATGACTGACTATCTGCAGGCTATCGTCAATGCCCGTCAGGGTAATGCCGATGCTGCGCAGTCATTCCTGCGTTCAGCTATCCAGAAGGATCCTTCGTTGAAGGCCTACGCTGCTAATGACCTTGAATTCAAGAATTAAGCATTGAGAAACATTGCTTATATATTGCTTGCGCTGATGATGGTGGCATGCGGCACCGAGAGTGGTAAGTTCCGTCTCGAAGGCCGCCTGCGCAACATCAATCAGGGCGAGTTTTGGGTATACAGTCTTGATGGAGGAATGGTTGGCATCGATACCATCCTCGTGCGCAATGGCCGTTTCTCGTATGAGATGGAACTCTACGATGAGGCTACGCTGATGGTAGTATTCCCCAACTACTCTGAACAGCCCGTTTTTGCTGAATCGGGTTCTACGGTGACTATCAAGGGTGATGCCACGCACATGAAGGAGATGATTATCGAGGGCACGTCGGACAATGAGGATATGACGATGCTACGCATGGAGCTTAATGACCTCACACCGCCCGACATTCCTGACGCTGTCAGCAAGTATATCAAGAAGAATCTTGACTCGCGCGTCAGCATTTATCTCCTGCAACGCTACTTCATTCAGGCTAATGACCCAGACTACCACCAGGCACGTGTGCTGGCGGAACTGCTGCTGGAGAAGAACCCTGACAACGGACAGTTGCTGAAGCTGCAGAAGCAGCTGAAGGGTTTGGAGGGCTGTGCTGTTAAGACACAGATCCCGAAGTTTACGGCTACTGACATCCAAGGACGTAAGGTTACGGAAAAATCACTGAACGGTAAAGTCAATGTCGTTATGTCGTGGGCCACGTGGAGCTATTCGAGTATAGCTTTACAGCAACGCCTGAAGCAACTGAAGCAGAAACATGGCGACAAACTGGGTGTAATGGGTATATGTCTTGATGCACAAGCTGACATTTGTCGTCGCTCCATTGCCCGCGACTCACTGAAATGGTCGACAGTCTGTGATGGCCGTATGTGGGAGTCATCGCTGATGCAGAAGTTCGGCATGGGTGATGTCCCTGCCAACATATTGATAGACCAGAAAGGACGTGTGCTGTCTCGAAACCTGACGCCGCAACATTTGGAAGAGCGTATCAATAAACTATTGAAATAACATTCTTTAGCCCTGAAGCCTATGAAGAGAGTCCTGATACTGATAATGAAGATAGTGGGTGGCTTGTCGGCCGCCATTATCGTGCTGTTGGCTATTGCCTTCGGTGCTTTCCATACAGATGCGGTACAAAATCGTCTGGTAGAGAATGCCACACAAATGTTGAGCGACTATCTGCACACTACCGTACGAATAGAAAAGGCTAATGTCAGCTTCATTGATCAGGGAGTACGTCTTTATGGTGTAGAGATTGATGACCAGCAGCAACGCAAAATGTTCGCGATGGATGAGTTGGGTGTCGACTTGAAGATTCTCCCTTTGTTACATCATGAGGTAAGTGTTTCGAAAGCGATGATTCGTGGTTTGGAGGCTCACCTCTATAAGCCTGCCACTGACAGCGACTCTGTTGCTAACTACCAGTTTGTTATCGACGCTTTTAAGAGCAAGAAGAAGGTGCAGGCAGACACGTCGGTTGTTGATACAGCACTGACAAAAAAGAAGCCTCTGCTTATTGATGTCAAGAAGGTGACATTAGAAGACATCAATATTAGTTATAATGACACCTTGCGTGCTCATCTGGGTTCTCTCGATTATAAGAAAGACCGTCAGGAACAGCATTTTGCCAAGGTTAATGACTTGACCACCTCGTTTATAAAGAAAACGAAGAAAGGTCCTGTTGATACACGCCTCTCCGTTGAGTCGTTGTATGCATCTGGCAAGGGCACTCAATACCAGTTGACCATTGATAACCTCAATTACCAGACTGACAACCATAAGCCGCGCAAGAATACCGGAAAACCCAAGCGAGGTTTCTTCGATGTGGGTCATTTTGATGTACTTGCCAAACTCAATATTCAGATTGATTCTGTTGGAAAAGATACGTTGATAGCACAGGTTACGAGCGGTATGGCTGAAGACCGTGGCTCAGGACTCCTTGTTAATGAGTTGCTGCTGAAGGTTAATGCCAACAAACGTATGGCACGTCTGAGTGACGTCTCTATTAAGTTGCCCAATACACAGCTCTCTATTGCTTCGGCCGACATCCAACTGCCTAGTAAGAAGGAACAGCGACCGCTGGCCTTCTCGGCACCTCAGGTAAAGGGTAGGGTGGTGCTCAAGGATATAGCTCGCACTTTTGCTCCTGTGTTGAAGAAGTTCTCGTTGCCCCTGAACTTGCAGACGCAGATGAGTGGTAACGATAATGAGCTGCGCTTCAGCAACGTTTCGGTCAGTACTACAGATAAGAAATTGTCCATCGCCGCTTCAGGACGTATCAGCAATCTAAAAGATAAGTACGCACTACGTGTACATTTCGATGTTCAGAAGATGTCTACAGACGGTGCCTATGCCGAGCGTGTCATCAACCAGTTTGATGTCAAGAAATTCATGATGAAGCAGCTGAATGCGTTGGGACGTATCACTTATCAGGGACATTTCGATGTGTTATGGAAAAAGGAACAGTTTGCTGGAGTGTTGAACACGGTGCCAGGCAAACTGAATGTCCAGCTGACGCTTGACGAACAGAGCAAATACGTCTTAGGAACCGTGCGTACTGACTCCTTTGAGTTGGGTAAAGCCATGGATATGCCTGATTTGGGAAAGATTGCCTGCAAGGCTGATTTCAAATTCGATATCTCAAAGCCTCGTACGGCTCAGATGCGTAAGCTGAAAGGTGGAAAACTCCCTATTGGCAGCGTTTGTGCTGATGTTGCTGAAGGCAAATACAAGAAGATTAAGGTAAACAATCTCTTTGCAGAATTGGAGAGCGACGGTGCGGTAGCTACGGGAAATATTACTGTCAAGGGCAAACGCGTGGATGCACTCTGCAGCTTCTCGTTCACCAATACCAACGAGATGAAAAAGACCAAAATAAAGCCAGGCATACGCTTCCACAAAATGTCCGACGAGGACAAGGCCAAGCGTGACGAACATCGTGCGGCTAAGAAGGAAGCCAAGGCTGTTGCTAAGGAGGAGCGTCGTGCTGCTCGTGCTGAGGAACGTGCTCGCAAGGCAGAAGAGAAAGCGGCGCGCAAGGCTGCCAAGGCAGAGGAGAAGGCTGCCCGCAAAGCGGCCAAGGCTGAGGCCAAGGCTGCACGCAAGGCTGCTAAAGAAGCTGCTAAGGCTAGTGCTGCAGAGGAATAGCAGGACTTTTATATTCCACGCTCTGCCCAGTCACCACGGTCAAGATTGCGATATCCGATGGCTTCGGCAATGTGCATAGACTCTACCTTTTCACTGCCAGCAAGGTCTGCAATGGTACGGGCCACCTTGAGAATGCGACTATAAGCTCGGGCAGAGAGTTTCAGACGTTCCATCGCCATACGCAGCATATCCATCGAGGCTGCATCGGGCTCTGCAAACTCGTGAAGCATCTTCTCGCTCATCATGGCATTGCAATGGATACCCTTGAACGGCTTGAAACGTTCTTCCTGAATCTTTCGAGCAGCAATGACGCGCTCACGGATAGTTGCAGACGGTTCTCCCGGTTGCATTTGCGATAGCTCCGAGAACGGTACAGCCTGTATCTCACAATGGATATCGATTCGGTCGAGTAGGGGACCGCTAATCTTGTTCATATAACGTTGTATCTGTCCTGGCGTACATACGCAGTTGTGCGTCGGGTCACCATAGTATCCGCATGGACAAGGGTTCATGCTGGCTACAAGCATGAAACTACACGGATATTCCACACTGTATTTGGCACGACTGATACTGATTTTGCGGTCTTCCAATGGCTGACGGAGTACTTCGAGAACGCTGCGCGGCAGTTCAGGCATCTCGTCAAGGAAGAGCACACCATTATGGGCCAGTGATATTTCACCAGGCTGTGGATTGTTGCCGCCACCGACCAATGCCACCTGCGAAATGGTATGGTGGGGCGCACGGAAGGGGCGCTGGCTGATAAGGCTGGTGTCACGACTAATCTTGCCGGCAACACTGTGTATCTGAGTGGTTTCTAGGCTCTCAGCGAGCGATAGTGGAGGCAGAATGCTAGGCAGACGCTTGGCCAGCATCGATTTACCACTGCCCGGTGGGCCAATCATAATGAGATTGTGACCACCTGCTGCCGCTACCTCCAAGGCACGTTTGACACTCTCCTGACCTTTGACGTCGGAGAAGTCGAGGTCGAAATGGTTCTGTTGCTCGTAGAACTCCTTGCGCGTATCGATAATGGTGGGCTGGTAGGTCGTGGTACCGTTGAGGAAGTGGATGACGTCCATCAGCGTCTCCATGCCATATACCTCCAACTGGTTGACAACGGCAGCCTCGCGGATGTTCTGCTGAGGAACGATGAGACCCTTGAACTTCTCCTTGCGGGCACGGATGGCGATGGGCAGGGCACCACGGATGGGTTGCAGACGGCCGTCAAGACCTAACTCGCCCACGAGCATGAACTTGTCCAGCTTCGTCTCTTCCACCTTGCCGTTGGCAGCAAGGATGCCGATGGCGAGGGGCAGGTCGTAGCCCGAACCTTCCTTCTTGATGTCTGCTGGCGACAGGTTGACGGTGATGTCCATCGACGGCATCTTGAAGCCATTATTGACGAGAGCTGCCTTGATGCGGTCATAGCTCTCCTTGACGGCGGTGTCTGCTAATCCTGTCAGGTGGAACTGTACGCCACGCGACATGCTAACCTCGCAGGTCACGGTGTTGACATCCAAGCCATTAACGGCGGCGCAAAATGTTTTTACCAGCATAATATGATTGTTTTATGTGACAAAGGTAATAAAAAAATGTCACGGAAAGAAAAAAAAGGCAGAATACTTGTGTAGACTGCCTTTTTTCTGTTTGTTATTTAGCGTATAAATACTTTCTTGCTATTGCCGTCAGCATCGACCACAATATTCAGTCCGTGTTGTAATGTCTGTCGCCGTATGCCAGTTGGACTATAGATGCCTCGTGGCAGGCGTTTGGCAATATGGAGGTTCGTGATGCCTGTAATGTTGTTAAGGTCCCTGAGACGGCACTCAGCCAACAGAAACTCCTGCATACCGCTGCCTTCCTCTCGGAACTGGATGATGTATTTGCCAGCGGTTTTTACTTCAAAGTCCAGGCAATGGCGTTCGGCTGTCGAGATGTCTCCTGCGCTATTGCCGTTGATGTTGGGTGCGGCAGTGTGCGCTTCAGACGTGGCAGGACCGCGACCGCCACTAACCAGAATTCTTGCCTTATAGGTTGGTGTACCTTTCCATGCTGCCATGGCATAGACCAGTTGATACCTGCCGGGATTCAATGTCAGTGGATAGTCGGCTAATCGGCCATATTCAGCACTGGTAGTACGCCAATAGAGCGCCTTGCCCTGATAGCCGGACAGTCCGGCAAAGGTGCGTGGACCACTGCCGTTCTGCGAGGGATAGTCACGCACGTCGCTGCCGTCAGTGGTACGCCATCCTACAGGTAGTGCACCATTGGCCACCTCAGAGTAGTCGAGTTCATAGATAGCTGCCTTGTCGTAGAATACCGGTTGGATGGTTACATCGTTGTCTGGCATGACGAACGACACCTCGGTGGCATCTTCCTCGAAGGGGATGGTTTTTCCTTGTGTGTAGTAAACAGAGTTGACCACGTTCAGCGCTTTGAGACCGTAGCCCTCTTCGGGTGTAATGGTCAGGTGTACCGTCTCGCCGGCAAGAGCTTTGTCGACATCTGCGGAAACCTGTCCGAAGTCAGCACTGCGAACGGTTATGCCATATTGTTCCTTGGGTGTACCCACAGGCTCGTAGATAATTTGGTCAATAGTCATCTGGATGGCTCCGCTGTTTTGCAGGACAAAGTCGTTGGTGCCAGCCTCCAGCGTTACCGTTACTGAGGCCTCATGCCAGTCGTTCTTGGCCACTTTTTCGAAGTTGATAACTTGTGTTGTGCCGTTGACAGTCGCTTTCATGCTTCCCGCCTTGCTGCTGTTGCAATATCGCACCAAGATGTTGTATTCGCCACCCTCGGCCAACTTCAATTGATGGCGAAGGGCACTATTGGTATTAGCCTTTGTCTCGATGAATCCCAGTCCCGCAAAGTCGTAGTAGTCCTGTGCCCACCAGCCGGAATGTGTCATGCGGTGGTCTACGTTCTTACGATCCATGTCTTCGGCCTCAATGATAATCGGACCATGGTATGGCTCTGGCTGCTGAGGCTGTTCAAGAGCTGTGGCAGGCAGTATGTCGGTCTTTTTGTCGGTGGCTGTGCCTGCACAGTCAATGCGCAGAATGGCTGCTCCCATGTGTACGACATTGACGGTGAAGGTTTGTGTTTCTGCATTATACGACTGTCCCGTCAGACTGGCATTATGTCCACTGACGTTGGTTGTCGGCTTTGTCAGCGTGCATGTCGGCTCTGAGGTGACACCCGTAATGACGATCTTGTCGGTTTTCTGACTGAGACTGTCGCTACGGTAGTTGTTGAAGTAGAAGTCTATATGGTCGGCATACTCGCGGATGACACCGCTGGAAAGCATGGCATATTCTAATTTCAGTGTCTCACAAGTGTTGTATTGGAGCGGTATCTCGGCTGATGCTGTCTTTTTGCTGTTCAGATAGCTGTATGGCGTATAGGTCACCAGTTGGTTGCGATAGCGGTTGACATAGAGGTCACCTGTTGATACCTCTGGATATTGGGCGTTAAAGTCTTCCTGTTTCTTAGCCTCTGTGGACCATCGTGACTGATAGTTGGAACGCTTGACCTGTAGCGGAATTGCCTTGGCTGTTTCATCGTAGAGATCGATGACGATGGGAATGGCACCATAGCGCCCCGTCGACTTGAAGTAGCACAGGTTGTTGTACCACTGGCCATAGTTGTGACGGGCTTCCTTCTTTTGGTTAAAGGGATCCGTCTGCAGGTAGACACCATTGTAGAGGTCGTCCCACGAGGTGTAGGCGTCGTAGCCTTTGGAGATGTCAAGGTTGTTGACCACGACAATCTTGGTCTTTTCCACTACTTCCTCACGTGACGGTATGTACATGGTACCGTCAATGATGCGGCGCCACATCTCCAGCCAGATACCTTTGAAATGGGGCGATGCTGCCCAGTTCCGTCGTGTGTAGCCATCCACATTGCTGTCAGCTTGGTTCAGGAAACACTCTTCGCGCCATATCAACTCTGGTCCATCCCATACAGCACCACCGTTGACGCACGTCTGCTCCATCACTGTACCGATGCCGGCACTGCCAGGATATTTCTTGCCGTGGTTCTTGCCCAGCAACTTCTCCAGCGTGTCGTTCCAGCCGCAGTTGTCGTAGCGCACACCGTAGTTTTTGGTCAGTCCAGAGATGAATGGTCCCCAGCAGATGCTCTCATTGTTATAGAAACTGCTGGCATGGGTGTACTTATAAAGGAATAGAATGGCTTCTGGATATTTTTTACAGGCTGCCAGAAAGTCTGGGTTGCTCTTGAGCTCTCCCATGGGGTTGGTACCCATGTGGTAGTCGCCACCGCACCAGCTGACAGTTAGGAAGCCTCCATACTTGTGCGACATCTCCACCAAATTGGCGAACAGTGCCCAGCGCGAACCTGTCGTCATAGAGCCTTTATCACCCGGGTCGCCAAAGCCCCAAAACTGTTCGGCGTAGTTCCACCCCAGGAAGTTAGGGTAGTTCTTGAAGAAATATTCAAAAGTTTCCAGGTCGTTGTCCTGAATGTGTGTATGACCACCTGATGCCGGCTGGCAAGAGAACCACATACCATTCTGCTGACATACCGTGGCCCACGACTTGTATGTGCGTACAGCATTGCGTGGCATGCGGTACATGTTTGTCCCCGTGTCGTACTGACACGACAATGAGAGATTCATGCAGACATAGGGTTTGATGTCATTGGGAATAAGGTCGATGATTTTCTGTGGATCTGCCGAGTTCCATACATCGATGTGGATTAGCCATAGCGGGTGCTGTGAGTCAATGGGACGGCGCTGCTGTGCCGTCACGTTTGTCCATACCGTAGTCGTTAATAGCAGTAAGAATGCAAGAATAGTTCTCTTCATGGCTTTACTTTTTTTGACTTGATTTATCATTTGCTTGGGCAAAGTTACTAATAATTCATGGTGGATGTACCATAATTCATAATTATTTGTTACTTTTGTAACCTGATATGAACAATTTGATACGTTTTCTTAAAGATTGGACACTTCCAGTATTCATCACGGTGGGTACAGTATGCTATCTGACGTTCTACTATGTGCCACAGCTCGACGAGTTGGGTACACAGCTGGCTCCCGTGTTTGATGTCATCTTCCCGTTGTTTGTGTTCTTGACGCTGTGGGTGACGTTCTGCAAAGTGGATTTCCACCAGATGCGCCCGCACCGCTGGCACATAGGCGTGTTGGTGGCTCAGCTGCTATTGGTGGCCGCCAACATTGGAATTATCTTCCTTGTTGAGGCTGATGTGGAGCAAAAGCTACTCTGGGAGGCTATGCTGACCTGTATTATCGGGCCTGCCGCCTCTGCATCTCCTGTAGTGACGGGTAAGCTAGGTGGTAACATTTCGACGATGACCACCTATGTGCTGATTTCGTCGTTAGCTTCAGCATTGCTAATCCCACTTGTTTTCCCGATGTTGGAACAAGCTATCAAGGTATCATTCATCGAGGCATTCCTTATTATATTACAGAAGGTCAGCATTGTCTTATTGTTGCCGTTGGTGTTGGGTTGGTTGATGCAACACTACGTCAAGGGCATCTGTGCCAAGATTGCCGCTATGCCCAATCTCAGCTTTTATTTCTGGGCAATCTCCTTGTCTATTACAACGGGTATCACGGTAAAGAACATCATGCATAGCACGGCCTCGTTGACGTTGCTATTGCTGATAGCTGCTACCACCTTTGTACTTTGCTGGGTACAATTTGGCATAGGTCGAGCCATCGGTCACCATCTAGGGGAGGAGGTGAATGCGGGTCAGGCACTGTTCCAGAAGAATACCGCCCTCAGCATCTGGGTGGCGTACATGTATCTACACCCTGTCGCTTCTGTCGGTGCTGGTTGCTATGTGCTGTGGCAGAATATTATCAACTCCTTAGAACTGTGGCAATACAGAAAGAAAGGGAAGATGTAAGATGGATGATGGAAGATGTGAAAAATAAAACAGGAGCAACCGATGGGCTGCTCCTGTTAGTTTTATTGTCAACTAATTGATTAGTCAGCAACGAGGGTGAAGCGCTTGAAAGCGGTGATCTTCAGATCCTTGTCCTGCTTAGCGAGCCACTGAGCAACAGTAGCCTTGTCGCCGTCGCCGAACTGGAACTCCTGGTCAACCAGGCAGCTCTCCTTCAGGAACTTCTGAACACGGCCCTTGGCGATGTTCTCAATCATAGGCATCTTGAGGTTAGCCTCGCCCTCAACCTTTGCGTCAGCAATGATCTTGCGAGCCTCGTCAGCCTGCTCCTGAGTCAGCCAACCCTTAGCCATGTTGCTCTCGATATGATCCTCAGAGTCAACGAGGTTGGGGTTCAGGCCAGCCTTCTTAAGCTTCATCTCAACGAACTTCTCTACCTGCTCCAGCTTGGTCTTCTCAACAGCGGTCTTGTACTCCTCGTCGAGAATCTTCTGGTCAACGCTAGCAGCGTCAAGAGCTACGGGCTTCATAGCAGCAACCTGCATAGCTACGAGGTGACCCTGCTCAGCAGCGGGCTTGTTAGTCTGTACCATGGTGCAGAGAGTGTGCTTACCCATGTGGTCGTAAACCTCGATGTTCTCACCCTCAAGAGTCAGGTAGCCATCCAGCTCCATCTTCTCACCGGTGATACCAGAACGCTGAGTAACAGCCTCCTGAGCGGTCTGACCGTTAACAGTCAGGTTCTTAACAGCCTCCAGGTCAGCAGCCTTAGCAGCGATAGCAGCGTCGAGGATGCTCTGAGTCAGAGCGATGAAGTCGGCACCGTTAGCCACGAAGTCGGTCTCACACTTCAGAGCGAGCATAGCAGCGAAGCCGTTAACGCTCTTTACGAGTACACAACCATTTGATGTCTCACGGTCGCTACGCTTAGCAGCGATAGCCAGGCCACGCTCACGGAGCAGTTCCTTAGCCTTGTCGAAGTCGCCCTCAGCCTCGGTCAGAGCCTTCTTTACGTCAGCCAGACCAGCGCCGGTCATTGCGCGAAGCTTCTTGATATCGTCAATTGAAATTGCCATTTTGTTAATGCTTAATTCTAAATTCTTAATGCTTAATAATCTTCTTAATATTTTGCAGTGCTTAATACGTAATGCTTGCAGGTGTTAGCCTTATTAAGCATTAAGCATTAAGCATTATGCATTACTCAGCAGCCTCTTCAGCGGGAGCCTCAGCAGCCTCCTCAGCTACGGGAGCCTCTTCAGCAGCCTCCTCAGCTACGGGAGCCTCTTCAGCAGCCTTGCGGGTCTTGCGAGCCTGACGCTTGGGAGCCTTCTCCTCTTCCTCTACCTCAGCCTGAGCGTCAGCAGCCTTCTCGTCAGCCTTCTCGACCTTACGCTCCTCGATACCCTCGTTGATGGCAGCGCAGCAAGCAGTGAGGATAGCCTCTACTGAATCCTTAGCGTCGTCGTTAGCAGGGATAACGAAGTCGATGTTCTTGGGGTCAGAGTTGGTGTCAACGATACCGAATACGGGGATACCCAGACGGTTAGCCTCACGAACGGCAATCTGCTCCTTCATCACGTCGATAACGAACAGAGCGCTGGGCAGACGGGTCAGGTCGGCGATAGAACCGAGGTTCTTCTCCAGCTTGGCGCGCTGACGGGTAATCTGCAGCAGCTCACGCTTTGACAGGTTGCTGTAAGTACCGTCCTGCATCAGCTTATCGATGTTCGCCATTTTCTTTACGGCCTTGCGGATAGTCGGGAAGTTGGTCAACATACCACCCGGCCAGCGCTCAATCACGTAAGGCATACCAACGCTGGTAGCTTTCTCAGCGATGATTTCCTTGGTCTGTTTTTTAGTAGCGACGAACAGGATCTTCTTGCCACTCTTGGCAATCTGCTTCAGTGCATCAGCAGCCTCGTCAATCTTGGCTACAGTCTTGTGCAGGTCGATAATGTGAATACCGTTACGCTCGGTATAGATGTAGGGAGCCATTGCAGGGTTCCACTTACGCTTCAGGTGGCCGAAGTGGCAGCCAGCCTGCAGCAGTTGGTCAAAATTTGTTCTTGCCATTTTGCTTTTTCTTTTTACTTGTTGTTTACTTTCTTTTTAATCCTGAAGGCTCGTGCTAACGGCCTTCTTGTCCAGAATCAACCAACGGGTAGTCTAGTTGTACTAGTATTACTAGTAGTACTAGCCAGAGTCTCGTTGATTTAGATACTAAACTGTTCAGTATATTAACGCTTACTGAACTGGAAGCGACGACGAGCCTTGGGCTGACCTGGCTTCTTACGCTCAACCTCACGGGCGTCGCGGGTCAGGAAACCGTGGTCTTTCAGAGCCTTCTTGTCCTCTTCGTTAACCTTTACGAGTGCACGGGCGATAGCCATGCGCAGAGCCTGGCTCTGGCCAGTGAAGCCACCACCGTCGAGGTTGGCCTTGATGTCATATTTCTCAGCTACCTCCAGCAGATTCAGCGGCTGCTTAACCACGTACTGCAGAATAGCAGAGGGGAAATATACTTCCAAGTCTTTCTTGTTGATCGTGATCTTGCCAGTACCTTCTGACAGATATACGCGAGCTACAGAGCTCTTACGACGACCTATTGCATTTATTACTTCCATCGTTCCTTATTTATTTATACTGGTTAATATCGATAGCCTTTGGCTTCTGAGCCTCGTGCTTGTGTTCTGTTCCCTCATATACATAGAGGTTGTTCAGCAGGGCGCGGCCAAGAGGACCCTTGGGCAGCATACCCTTTACGGCGTGCTTGATGATGCGCTCTACACCGAAAGGCTTCTTGCGGAGCTCGGCAGGTGTGTTGAAGCGCTGACCACCGGGATAACCAGTGTAGCGGGTGTAAACCTTGTCAGTCTCTTTCTTACCAGTGAAGATTACCTTCTGGGCGTTGATGATAATGACGTTGTCACCACAGTCCTGATTAGGAGTGAAGGTGGGCTTGTACTTTCCGCGAATGATCTTAGCTACTTTTGAAGCGAGGCGGCCTACTACCTGGTCGGTAGCGTCGATAACCACCCATTCCTTCTGTTCGCGAGCAGCTTCCTTAGATACGGAAACGGTCTTGTAACTTAAAGTGTTCATTTCTAATTTTTAATTTTACTACTAAAAAACAATTTTTCTTCTTCTCTCTTATGCGCACAAATAGCCACCAGCGGAGGTCTAACTCTCCGCAAGCAGTCTAACGTACACTGAATCAGTACTTTCACGAACCACAGCGCCCGGCCAAAGACACCGCTATTCCGCACTAATCCACGGGGATTCTAAGTCTCTCCCCCATAATCGGACTGCAAAGGTACTGCTTTTCTACGAAAAACAATAGTTCTGGGTGGTGCCAACCTCAAACTTTAAGAAAGTTTAACGTTAACTTCTTGATATCTTAATTCTTTACCTTCTCTAACTCCTCGTAACTCACCGTCGTGTCGTGGTGCTGTTTCATGTCTGCACTATAGAGTCTGAAGGTTAGGTTCTTCTGCAGCTTCTTCACCGCGTCGCGCAGTATGCCGTTAGCAGGGTTCTTGAATATCTCTATTGTCTTGGCGCGCAAGTCCTGTTTTACAAACTGCTTGTATTTGGCCAGCGGGATGTTTGCCACGACAGACCATACCACATTGTCGCCCTCTATAGAAACCTTCCGAGTGCAGAGGTAGCCCTCACCACATTTCTGCATGGAGAACTGCAGACTGCGAACATCCATCTTGCTCTGCAGTAAGAGAGAGTCCTTGACCTGTTGCGGACTTGCCAATAGTTGATCTATTTCTTCGGCGGTCATCATGAAGGACACGTCGCCCCCTTCCAAGCCGCGGAATACGCGTCTGATGTTCACCTTGCTCTCTGCAAAGTTCGCGTAAAGCTTCTCTGCTTTGAATACGTGGTCTATGTATTCTGACTTGATGGTTTCTTGGTGCTTCAGCAGTTCCTTGACCCGCTCGCTCTCCGTGTGTATCTCGTCTATCATCGAGACAGTCTTGTCCTGATACTCAAAGCCCACCAGCGTCTGGTAGTTGTCCATCTTTATCGGCAGACTCGACATCGTGTTAATCAGAATGATGAACATCTGTCGGTCCGTCGCGTCTATCGTCATCGTGTCCAGTCGCTCCCGTTCTGCTGGCGTATAGGTTATCTCCATTCTCTTGCCAGTGTTGGTGGTCAGCCAGAATCCGTAGTCCACGAATTTCGTCATCTCCTTGGCATACTCGCTGTCTATCATCGGACAGAAGTAGAGCGCCCGCTTGATTACCTCCATGTTTTTCTCCATTGCCGTGAGGGCTTTGTCCGACGTCTGGATTTCTATCCATAGCTTGTCGCCCTGCGCCGTCAGTCGTTTCAGGATGTTGCCACTCTTTGCGGAGAAGGGCAGCAGCACGGTGTTGAACAGCGCGGTGCCTTTCTTCAGGCAGAGTGCCTTGAAGGCCGTCGAGTCCACACGCTCTATCTGCTTCAGCTCCTGACTGTCGAGCGCTCTAGTGTCTTGGTAGCCTGTTGGCGTCAGCGTTGTCTGCACCCGATAGGTGCTCTTGCTCTTCACCATCGCATCCAGGAATCCAGGGAAGTACTTCTCCATCAAGAGTGCTTCCGTGCTGATGGTCTGCTTCGGCTCGTTCTCGCAATAGAACTTCAGCATGGCGCCTATCTCTGGTACAGACAGCGCATCCACGAAGTCCGCACGCTCCACGCTACAGTTCACCAGGAACGTCTTGTCCTGGTAGCTCGCGGTTTGCTGGACGGCCACGTCCACACCCGCTATGTCCTTAAACAGTGTCCTCTTGTTGGCAACCTCCTTGGCAATGCTGTCCAAGAATGCCTCCTCCTCATTGCCTGCCCATACATTCGTATGAGCACACAATAGCAGGGCTACGATAACTGTGAAATATTTATATCTCTTCATATTCTGAGGTGCAAAAGTAAGGAATTTCCCTTAATTTTCTTACTAATTTTAGTTCCAACTGCAAGAAATGTGGTATTTTTTGTATTTTTTTTGGAAAAAACTTTGTTGTTTCACAGATTTTATTTACCTTTGCCCACGAAATGCCTGCCCATGTGAGGGTGGGGCACGTTAAAAACTTACATCGATGGAACGAGACCTCAGGCCATTTGTACGGCCAGTCTCGAAGGACGTTTTCTTAACGTTACTGTCTGTGTGTTCAAATGTCGCAAGTTTGAATCTATGTACAGCGGTGATGCAACAAGAAGCGTTCACGTGGGTTGATTTTATATCTACCTGCGGCTATCATCCCCTTTTATATATATAATAAGGTGTACACCCCAAGAAGGTGCACGCTCTTTGCGTATATAGGTGTGTGGGAATGCTATGGCCGTAGTGTATGCATATATATCGCTCGGCGTGGGCAGGCTTTGCGTTGCTTATCCTTACATAGAGGCAATGCGACAGCCTGAACACAGGGATAAGCACGGAGAGATACATTACTCCCACGTCTTTTTTGTTTCCATAATTTGATTGCGAATGTGAATGGCCAGCAGGGGAGTGCGGGTCAGGCACTTTGTGTGTCCTCTCACTCAAGAAGATTTAAAATCAATTTATAACTTACATTTAAATTCACATTATTAATTAAAACATTCAAATTATGAGAAAACATTTTCTTATTTTGATGCTTCTGGCGCTCTTGCCATTTGCTGGCTGGGCAGCAGATACCCACGTAACAGTGAGTCCTGCGCCTACTAGTAAGATTTATGGAGCTCCGTTTGATGTAACAGCTGGCATGCTGACGTTTAGCAATGATGCTGCTTATGCTGATGCTGATGACATTGCTGCTATTTTGCAGGTTCATGATGCGGCAAGTTTCACTACAAAAAATGCGGGTGCTACTTATCCCTATTCTATCGAGTTGACTGAGGCAGGTGCTGCCCCTAATGGCAACAAGATTCCAAAGGATAACGATCCTGCCAATGGTTATTGGATTGTCCACGTATCTGCTGTTACTGCAAACGTGACCGTTAATACGAGAACGTTTACAGATTGGGATGACAATGTGCTTTCTGCATCTTTCCCCAAGTACTATTTTACTGGCAATGATGAAGCAGACAGGAAATTGCCTACAGCTGACAAATTCCAGGTATTTCTGGGTACTGATGAGGCAAATCGTCTGAATTTGGCTGGTAGCTGGGCTCTGGCTGAAACCGATACTTATGGTACAAATACTGCAAAGGGTACTGCAAACAACTGGGTAAAGATTGTCTTTAGTGGCAACTATGCTGGTACTATTCCGGTGCCTTTCGAAATCCTTGGTGAAGATATCTCAGGCAATGTAACCGTTATGGCAGCTGCTGATCCTTCTGGTCATTATTACTTCAAGAATCAGGCTTGGCAGCCTACAGTTACTGTGTATAATGGAGAAGTAGATCCTAATAATGTGATTGCAGACACATATTACAATGTGACTTATGGTCCTAACAAGAATGTTGGTGAGGGTACTATTAAGGTGACCTTCAATAACACCGTTTATAGCGGTGAGAAGGAAATCACATTTAATATTGAGCCAAAGGCTTTCGATGCGACTGTTGACGGTAATGTTACGGTTGCTAATACCATATATACTGGTATTGAGGCAACTCCCGACGTTACTGTTAAGGATCAAACCCTTTATACTCTTGTAAAAGATCAAGACTATACTGTTGATCTCACTTCAACTAACAAGATCAATGCTGGTGAAGCTACTGTGACCATCACTGCAAAGCAAGGTGGTAACTACACCTTCGACCCAATCGTGAAGAACTTCACCATTGGTCAGATGGAGCTCACCGATGCTCTTGTTGCTTATACTTATGGTCCAAATGATGCTGATAATCCTGATGCTGAGTATAGCGCTAACAACTGGATTCCTTCTGTTAAGATCACTGTTGCATCTCTGCTGAGTGAGAACAAGGTGCTTGCTACTGATCAGTACACTGTTACTTATAAAGATATGGCTAACAAGGAGCCTAACGTAACTGGTGCTGACTTCAAGAGTGTTAACGATCAGAGAACTATTACCATTGCCTTCCCTGCGGAGAGTAACTTCAAGGCTGCCGCAACTGGTTTCACTGCGGTTAAGAATTATAGTATAACTCAGAAGTCTGTCGCCCTGAATGCAGTAGAACGTATTGTGGGTTATGGTACAGCTAAGTTGCTTACTGTAGAGCCTGATCCTGAACTCCTCTCTGGTGATCAGCTGACAGCAATCTCCGATGATGACTGGGAATTCTCTGCTACTGAGAACTTCGCTTCGACTATTCCTGAGCCTACTGCTGCGGGTACATATTATTACAGACTGAAGGATAACGTATCTCCTGTAACAGCTAACTACACAGTAACTGCTCGTGGAGCTGCAATGCTGAAGATTACTGCTGCTATGTTCACTCTGAAGATTGACGACAAGACCATTGAGTATCGTGAAGCTCTGCCTAACTTCACAGTTACTCACGTATCTGGTCTTTCTGACGAAGATGTGAATGTGAACACCTATAAACTTGATGGAACTACATGGACTTATGTTGGTCCTAATGATCCAACTGCTAATAAGACCAAGTTCCAGTATCTGACTAAGGATCTTACTGCTGCCGACTTCACTGTTACGGATGCAAATAATGAAGTTTATACTGCTGGTGACGACACACATGCAGGTAGCCCTGTAAGTGGCAATTATACTATTAAGTATACTGGTACCCACTTGAATAATACTGACTATGCCATCTCTGTTCAGACTGGTACTCTGACTCTTACAAAGAAGGAATTGCGTACAGCTGGTATACACTCTATCTCGAGTATGGTATATCAGGGTCGTCTGATTACGGCTGCTGATGGTACTGTAGCTGTGAAAGATGGTAACTACACTGTTCCTGCTGAGGAGTACAATATCGACTTTAAGAATGCCAAGAATGCTGGTAATGGTTTAAAGGCTACAATTTCTGTTCCTGCCACCTCTAACTACACGATTGCTCAGTGGAATGCAGGAACGGTTGATGATCCTAACTATAGAACTGACTTCGATATCACATATAGCATTGCCAAGGCTCCTCTGAAGATTAAGGCTAATGCTGCACAGTGGAAGTACGGACATGAACATGAGTACAAATACACTGCAACTATTGACGAGACAGACGGTCTGCGCGGTGATGATAATACTCAGGCCACAGCTGCTGCTTTGCTGAATGGTCAGCTTGTTCCAGGTATCGGTACACTGACAATTAAGCGTATCAGCTCAAATACTGTAGGATCACATCCTGCTGGTGTTAGTGCATTGTTGGCAAATGAAGCTAACTATACTCTTACTGCAGTTCCTGCTGATCTGAATATTACAATTGGTGACCTCTACGTAAAGGTTGCTGATAAGACCATCAAGTACGGTGATGCATACACTCCGAAACTTGAGCCTGTTGCTGAGAACTCTGGTCTTGCTCCTGAAGAGGTCGAGACGTTTGACCAAATTGTTGATGTAACGAACATCACCTATAACTATGTCGAAGCAAACATGAAGAATGTGGACACTTATCCTATCACAGCTTCTGGTACTGCTACTTCTACCAACTATATTGTGCACCTTGTTGAGGGTGATGCAGGTAAGGGTACTCTGACGATTGAACCTGCTAAGCTGAAACTGCAGGTTTACAGTGTATCAGTTGCTTATGAGGATCTTGCTACATTTGCTCCAGCCGTTGATGGTTCAACAGAAATTGCGTCAGTTAACACTCCTCATGTAACAGTAATTGGTGGTACCTCTCTTAAGAATGGTGATGCTATCACAGCTGTAGCTAAGCGTATCTATTACGAAGAGAGCACATTGAAGATTGGTACTAATGCTTTGAAACTTGAGTTGGAGAACAATAACAACTACGATATTGTCTACGATGAGGATGTAACTGAAGGTGTTCTGACTGTAACAGGTGCCAGTGTCGGTACAATTACACTCTATCGTGCTCACAAGAATGAGTATGATCAAGCTATCAATACGACTGCTAGTGAAATCTACGCATTCCATGGATTGATTAAGAACGTTAAGTTCAATGCTCAGACAGGTGAAATCTCTGCAACAGGTGGTGGTGACCTCTACCCAGAGAAATGGTATGCATTGGTACTGCCATTTGAAACTAGCGTTGCTGAAATCTCCAGCCACTTTGGTTATGCTGTAGTTGATGTTCTCGATAAGAACGGTAATGATGCTGACAACGTATCATTCAAGGTTTACATGGGTAAGATTAAAGCTAACCAGCCCTTCCTGCTGAAGGTTGTTAAGAGCGATGTTAATCACATTGATGAGAATATCCAGTGGAATCAGATTCAGACTTTTGAAAATAAGACCATCAAGGATCCGTCGCTGGATACTGAGTTTGAGGCTGAGGTAGACCAGTATGGAAACAAGTTCGACTTTACTTACTCAGGTAAGAATGGCGGTTTCGATGACAAGAAGGATTACATCTTCAAGTTAGGTAAGAATCAGAAAGACTACTCTCGTGCTAATACTACCGACTATGTTCCGCCAATGGGTTCATGGGTTCACTTCCAGGACGACCAGGTTGCTGCCCGTACTATTACCATTGAGGAGGCTGATGGCTCTACCACTGCAATCCGTATCGTAAACGACGAGGTAGTTGCTACAGGTACTGCCGATGGTTGGTATACTCTGGATGGCATGAAGCTGGATACTATTCCTGCTCAGAAGGGTGTTTACATTAACAACGGCAAGAAGGTTGTTATTAAGTAATCCCTGATAATTGAAATCTTTGAGGAATGTGCCTCCTCGACAGAGGTGCTTCCTCAAAGTTTTATATACACAAATAAATAGATTATAACTGAAAATGAAAAAGATTGAGTATAAGACTCCTGAAATGGAGGTTATCAAATTCAATATGCGTGCAAACGTATTACTGAATGAATCTGGAACAACCCCAGGAAAGGATGATGAGCAGTCTGAAGATCCATTCTAAAGGATTGCTATGAAATAATCTGGGGCGCAGGGCCACAAGCGCCTTACGCCCCAGATTTATTAAATAACGTAAAGCTGTCATAAGATGACACAATAGGAAGAGCGAAACTTCGCTTTGCGACAAATATAAGCGATCTTTGAAAATGAAATTATGAAAAAGATCCCCCCACTTCCCCCAATCTCTCGGAAAGCCCGTGTACAAAGGGATTGCGAGAGGGGAAGTGTTTGGAAAAGACTTCCCCAAGACTTCCCCAAGACCTCCCCAGGAATTGGAATCCGAAGAGAGGCATCTGGGTAATGAGAAAACGGTGGAACATGGGGGAAGTGTTAGGGAAGTGTAGGGGAAGTGTTATGAAAAGACTTCCCCGCCGGAAAGCCTAGTGTAGATAGGCATTACAGGCCATAGGTGGGAAGTGTCAGAAATACAGCTAATACAGATTCTAATTAGCCTAATACAGCTCCTAGATAGCCTAATAACGACCCCGTAATAGCTGTACTATGAAGATGTAAGAGGTATGATGTAAGAAAGAAGAGGTAATAGATTACAGATGATAGATAATAGATAATAGATGATAACGCAAGTAGCCCATAGCGATGGGGCAGGAGAATCGGATTCTCACTTCGCGACCACTATATTTCACATATAGTTTTAAAATTTAGTTAATAATGGCGCGCTGGTTCGTGATGGATAGGCGTGTCGCAAGTGAATTAAAGAAGAATTATTTCTTTATTTGCTGTCGCCCGCCCGTGAGGGGTACGCGACAGTTTTCACCTACTGGGAAGCGCTGGCAGGCGTGAGACTGAGCAGGCATTTTCTCTCACGATCAGTCGGTTGCTTCCCATGTTTTTGCTTATAATTATTAAAAGGTAAGAGGAAAGTGAGTGTGGTTTCAAAAAAAAGTATTATCTTTGCAGCGAATTCAAATAATTGCAATTATGGAAGTGGCTATTAATTCACAACTTTATCAGCAGGCTTCAACCTATGCTCAGCAGCAGGGATTGAACATCACCTCTGTTATTGAGAACTTCTTAGTGCGTTTTGTCGGAACCAGTAAGAATGCAACAGAGCAGTCTGTTCCTGATGTGGTGCAGAGCTTGCTAGGGGCTGGTGAAAAAGTTGCTGAAGATGATTTAAACGCTCGTGAAGCGTATTACGAATATTTGGAGGAGAAGTACAAATGACACGTCTGTTCCTGGATACTAATATCGTTGTTGACGTGTTGGAACGTCGTGAACCTTTTTGTCACGATGCTGTACGTCTGTTTACTATGGCTTACAACAAGCAGGTGCAACTCGTAGTCTCACCAATGACATATTCAACAGCCTCCTTCTTACTTCGCAAACATGGGCCAGAAGGTGTTCGCAATTTGTTGTCGAACTTTCGTCAGCTTTCACGTGTTGCTACGACTAACGAAAGAACTGTTGATGATTCGTTGGCTTCGCAGTTTAAAGATTTTGAAGACGCGATGCAATATTACACAGCAATCAAAGCCAAGGCCGATGTCATCATAACGCGCAACGGAAAGGATTTTTTAGCATCGAAACTTCCTGTGATGACAGCAACCGAGTTTCTGGCGACATTATTGTAGACTACAGGACTCTGATATATTCAGATAAATAAGCAATACTGACTGAATTCACCATGCTTCAGTCTGTATTTTGTTTATGACATACGGGGGCAGTCACGCTGTGCGGTATAAAGAAGGAAAGATGAAAGAGGGATGATGTAAATTGGGGGGCAAAAAATTTGGTTGAAAGAAAAGTATTTTGTACTTTTGCAAGCAAAGAATGAATTCGCTATTAACCGATGAACATTAAATATACACTTCTGGTTATTCTCATGCTACTTGGCACTGGCACCAGTCAGGGCAAGGTAGACTACGATAACGACTCGATTTACAAGATGTTACGCGACTCGATGAGTGAGTCGTTTAACAACGCTGACGAGGTGCGCTTCAACCGCGACATCAAGAAACTGGAGGACTATCTGTTGCAACAGAACGACATGCATGGATACTATACGCAGCGCTGCAACGAGATAGTGTTCATGATGAACACACAGAAAATCTTTGAGGCATACAAGGCGGCACGCCAGTTGTCGGCAGAGTTGCGCGAGAAGAAGCTGGACAAGGAGATGTATATGGCCCACAACATGCTGGGGCATATCTATCGCTACTGTGGCAACGGGGAGGAGGCGAAGCGTAGTTTCCGACAGGTCATCGAGATGATGCAGCAGTCGGGTTATCGTGAGAGTACACCTCCTATCTACATGAATATTGTGGGTGTGCTGGAAGATGACGACCCGCAGGAAGCGCTGAAACTGCTCGACAAGGCGAAGAAGATTGCCGACGAGTTGTCGCCAGAGCGCGTGTTCGACATTGAGACGCGTCGCACGCTCATATTCTACAGACTGAAGGACTATGAGAAGTTCGAGGAGGGCTACAAGGCCTACAAGGCAGGCGAGGCCAAGGGACTGTCGTCTGTCCACGGACGCTCTCTGGAGGTATATCACCAGGCTTACCTTGGGCACGTTGACGAGGCCGTGAAGATGGCTCGCGAAACGCTGGGCGAGGACAGCTACGCCACAGTGGCTACCATCTATAAGGATGCTGGGCGCTGGCACGAAGCCTACGATGAACTGGTGAAGGAATCGAAGCAGAACGACTCCATCTACAGTATCATTCTGACGAACAGCATGGAGGGCTTCCGTACGGAGCTGAGCGTCTATGACCTGGAGCGCCAGACGGCGAAGGCGCGTACCATCACGCTGACCATCATTATTGCCCTGCTGGCCCTGTTGGTAGCTGCACTGACCTATATCGTGTTGAGTCGTCGTCGCCACATGCACCAGCTGAAGAACGCTTACGACCACGCGCTGGAGTCGGACAAGATGAAGACGGTATTCATCAAGAATATGAGTCACGAGATACGCACGCCGCTGAATATCATCTCCGGCTTTGCGCAGGTCATTGCCAATCCTAGTCTGACAGTCGGTACTGAGGAGCGCCGCAAGATTGCGAATATGATGCTCGTGAATACCCGTACCATCACGAATCTGATAGATGAGATGCTGGAACTGTCGCTCAACGAGTCGAGCGATGGCGTTCAACTGGAGTTTGACGTGGATGTCAGTGACCTGCTGTCAAACCTGCTGCAGGAGAATGAGGGATTCCAGAAGCCTGGCGTCAAGGTTTCCTTTGAGAACCAGTTGCCCGCCGATTTCACGATGACGACCAATAAGGAGATGCTGAAACGCATCGTTCATGCCTTGCTCGACAATGCCTTCAAATTCACGGAAAAGGGTAGCATTACGCTCAAGGCACGCACCCATTCGGGACTATTGGAGATAGCCGTTGAAGACACGGGTTGTGGCATACCCGCCGAGGACATTAACCGTATCTTTGAGCGTTTCGTCAAATTAGACAACTTTAAAGAAGGATTAGGCCTGGGCCTAACCCTTAGTCGTACGATTGCCAAGCGTCTGCAGGGCTTCCTTATTTATGATGCCAGCTATGCAGGACCTGGCTCCCGCTTTGTACTTACGCTTCCTATTTTATCTTCCACACATTGAGGACGATGCCCTGGAACTGCTGTGAGAATTCTGGGGCACAGACGAAGAGCGCGTTGTTCAGCCAGCCGTACTTACTGTCGGCGGGAGCCTCGAACTGTGGAGCAGCACGGAAATAGAACGTCGGTTTGCCGTCAGCAGGGCCATGAATAGTTGTCTTTTCATTGTTTTGAAATGTTATAAATGTGTTAATTTGAAGACAAAGGTACAAATAAAAATTGATATAAATCAAGAATAAGTCGATTTTTTACACTAATTCGACGAAAATCCTTGCACGGATAAGAAAAACGTAGTACCTTTGCATCGTCAAACAAAGACAACCGGGTCACTCCGGCTTTGACTAAGCGAAGTCAAAGGAAATTGGTTAATAGATTGTTTTAGGTTAGTAGTAATATTTATAGTTTTAGGTTTTTAGTTATTGGTAAAAAGAAAGTTTTAAATGTGTGAAAAACAGTGGGCACCGTGAGGCGGTCATAACTTTCTTTTATTTTTGAAAAGGTTAGTAATAAAGAAAATATTCCTGTCTGCGGACAGGCCTCCAGTCGCAAGGCTGGTTTAATCAAGGAAAAGGATTTTTAGTTAAACATAGGCTTTTGGATGCTGCCGCTCGCTGATGAGTAGCAGCATTTTTTTTGTACCCATCCCCATCCCCTCCCCACGGAAGGGGAGTCTAGTATCATAAGGTGGTATAAAAATGCCCCTCCCCACGGGAGGGGTTAGGGGTGGGTGTTAGGGGTGGGTTATTAATGCTACTGCATAAGCGCTGATACCCTCCTGACGACCTGTGAAGCCCAGCTTCTCAGTCGTTGTGGCCTTGATACTAATCTGATCAGGGTCACAACCAATAACGTTGGCCATGCACTGCTGCATCTCAGGGATGTGCGGATTCATCTTGGGGCGCTCGGCACAGATGGTAGCGTCGATGTTTACCAAATGGTAGCCCTTGGTGGCAATGAGTTCGATGGTCTTCTTCAAGATAATCTTACTATCCATTCCCTCCGTCTCTGCAGACGTGTCGGGCCAATGGTAGCCGATGTCGCGCATATTGGCGGCACCAAGTATGGCGTCGCAGATAGCGTGTATCAGTACATCGGCATCGCTGTGGCCCAGCAATCCCATTTCATGTTCCAGTTTGATACCGCCCATCCACAGTTCGCGACCTTTCACTAACTGGTGGACGTCATATCCCATTCCTACTCGGAACCCACCTCCAGCCCCTCCCGACGGGAGGGGGGCTTGGTTACTAGAGCCGTCACGTTCAAGAGCATCAGCAATTACTTCAAGCGTGTTATCAATATCACATAATACTTCTTCATTGGTAAACCGTAAGACAATATATCCTTCTTTATTTAAAAAGTAGGTACGTTCTTCGTCTTTTTCCGGTTGGTCTCCTTCGAAATGATAGCCTCCGTCAACCTCAATGATTACTTTTTTGCTTAGGCATACAAAGTCAGGTATATAATTATATACAGGATGTTGCCGACGAAAGTGAGCCCCCATTTTATTGTCAGAAAGATAATTCCATAATACAGACTCTGCTTCAGTTGGCTTTTTGCGCATTTCTCTTGCTTTGTCTAAGAGTAGTTGGTATGTCGATGCATCCGTTGTCTCAAATCTGTTTTTTCTCATTAAAAAGTATATTTATTAACTATTTTAATTCCCCTCCCAGCCGGGAGGGGTAGGGGTGGGTTTTTAATTCCCCTCCCAGCCGGGAGGGGGTAGGGGTGGGTATTATTATTATTTGCGGAACAAGTCTTTGATGCCATCCATATCGAAGGCAAGGGTGAAGCGAAGGGTCTGGTCAAGAGGGTTCGACTTGGCAGTAGAGATGACGTAACCCACGTCAAGTGAGAAGACATTCATGCGGAAACCACCACCCACGGTGAAGTACTTACGGTTACCCTTGTTCTCTGACTCGTGGTGATAACCGGCACGCAGAGAGAACTGGTCGTGATAGACGTACTCCGCACCGATGCTCCACTGAACCTCCTGCAATTCTTCCTTGAAACCACCAGGAGCATCGCTGAAACTCTTGAAGATACCGCTGATGGAACTCACCTCGCTATACTCATCAATCACACGACGCTCGTACTCTTCAGTGGTCTCGCCATCGTTCTGCTTAGGAACGGTGGGCACCAGCAACTTGTTGGCATCGGCAGCAATCGTGAAGCGGTTGTACTCGTCAACGGGAATCATCAACGAAGCACCTAGACGCAGGTTGGCGGGCAGGAACTGTGAACGGTCGTCGCCATAGAACTTAATCTTTGAACCGATATTCTGGATGTTGAAACCCAGTCCCAGCTGACACTCGCGCTGACCCAGATTGATGTAGTTGTTGTAGTATCCCGCCAGGTCGGCAGCAAAGGCCGATGCTGGAGTGGCATCCTCCGTGTAGTCGAAACGCAGGTCGCTATAAATCCAGCGCAGGGCAACACCCAGCGAGAACTTCTCGCTCAGCATCAGTGACGCACCTACATCGACAGACATCTCGTAAGGCTTGACGGCCATAGCATTCTCTTCCATCGACGTCATCACCTCACCCAGCGAGAAATAGCGCAGTGAACCACTGACAGCAGCATAGTCGCCGATGCGGTAGTAGCCAGCTACGTAGGCCAGATCGATGTCGTTGACCAACTGACGCAACCACGGCGTGTAGTTCAGGGCAATACCTGCACGGCTGATGCAGAACGGGTACTTGGCAGGGTTCCAATACTGCGAGTTGACATCAGGGTCGGTGGCAGCACCCACGTCACCCATACCGGCAGCACGGGCGTCAGGGGCGATAGTCTGCGAGATGACGGCATGTTCAACAGGGTTGAACTGGCTCTTCGTGTCCTGTGCAAACCCATCCCCAACCCCTCCCCAAGGGAGAGGAGCTAAGATACAGAGAAGGATGACTATTTTCTGTTTGATACGTTTCATATTCATACTTTTTTATATATATGTTATTACTTTTTCATTTCAACCTCTCCTCCCTTTGGGAGGGGTAGGGGGTGGGTTTTATTTATTTAGTATAATGAGTTTCTGTGCTTTCGATGAGTAGCTGCTACCATCAGAGCTGATGTTCACACGGTAGAGGTAGAGACCTGTGTTAAGACGACGACCGCCATCTGTGACGAGGTCCCAGTCGAGTGTGTACACTTGGTCAGTAGATACGCCACTCTCACTATAGGTCCACAGGTGGCGACCAGCGGTGTCGAAGATATCCAGCTTGACATCCATCTCACTGCCTGTGCGGTCGTGGACAATGCGGAAGGTCGTGTTGGTCTTGGCAGGGTTCGGTGAACACTCTACGCTGACCAGATTGGGTTCCACTCCTTTCGCGACGTTGAAGGACAGCTCTGCTGTTGATGAGTTGTTCAGCACGTCCCAGGCACGGAATAGTAGTTTATGCTGACCGTATGCCAGTGTCGGTATGCTGTAGCCTACCTGTCCTTTGGTATAGCTTCCGAAGTCGTATTGGAAATAATCGTTCAGATTATAGGTCGTAGCCATCTGTCCGTCGATAATGAGTTCCAGGTCGTGACCGATGCCACTGCCAGAAGCATTGATGCCGTCTTCGTCGTTCAGGAAGGCAACGAAGTAAGGTGTCGGGTTGACAGCGTCGCCATTGGTGAACGCCTCGCTGTTCAGGTAGCAATAGATGCTGGGACCTGCCTCACTGCTGCTCTGTTCGGCTTTACCGTTGAGCACCAGACTTTTTGAGCGTCCGTTGGCTTCGACGGTCTTGTCGTTGTTGACGGCATAGATGTTGATGAGTGCGCTCTGGTCAGAGTAGCTAATGTCTTTAGGAACGGCAAAGGTAAATGAGAAGAGGCCATCCTTCACCTGATTGCTACCGTTGAAAATGGTATTGGGACGGTCGTAATAGACGAAAGGCGTGGTGGCACCATCTGTTGTGGTGTTGTTCAGTCGGCAGGTAATCTTTTCGAGGATATCACGTACCATTGCCGTCATCGTACCATTAAACGAGGTGTCTGTCTGTCCGTCAGTACCCATAATGCGACCTTCCACCTTGGCAGTAGAACCTGCCTTCACCTTCAGTTGCACACCCTCGGTTAGCGGCGTGTCATTGATGGAGGTAATCTCCAGGTGACGGGTAGGCATAGCCAGACGCACGGCAGGGTCGCCCAGCAGTGAGTATTGCAGGCGGTTGGTGCTCTGGTCGGTAGCACGTATGGGGTTCCCTTGGCTGTCGTATCCCAGGATAACGCCCGGCTTGATAAGCTCATTCTTGGCCAGACGGACAGCTTCGCCAATGGGCATGGGCTCTCCTTCGTCGTCCTTGCTCAGCACGCGGTTGGTGAAAGCAAGGTTCATCAGCCTGTTCTGAGGCTGATAGACGGTACGCGTAGTTCCGTAGAAGGCGATAGCACCACCTTTCTTATTAAAGAGGGCTGTCTCACCGATATTGTTTTCCTGTCCATCAAAGGGCATGATGTCACAAGAGGCTGTTACCCATAGGGGCAGGCGTAGCGAGGTGGCTTCTGCGAAGTCGCCGAGTCGTAGCACATACTCATGAGAGATGGCGCCAGGACCACCGTGTCCAGAGTAGTTCATGACCAGTGCTCCCTGCTGCATCTGCTGTTTGATGAGGCGCGTAACATCAGGATAGCTGTTGCCTGTCGACGAACTGACGCGGTTGTAGGCATCCCACATGATACGCTTTACGGCAAAGTCAGGATAGCGGTTTTCTACCAGTCGCGCTATGGAGTCGGCATCGGCCATGTGAGCATTGTTGTTGCCGTCATCGCCCATGACGCAGAACATGTTCTGCCATGAGCCTGCCTGTCGGTTGTTGACGTAGTCGGTAATCTTGTCGACCACAATAGCTGCCTCATTGGCGTCGCGTGCAGGAATGCGTCCTACGGCAACGTCGGCCTGGTCGGTATAAATCAGACTGCCGCCCTCGCCGTCGTCAAGCAAACAGAAATAGTCGTCGCTGACGTAGCAATGCGTCTCGCTGTAGGAGTTCTCACTCTCGTAGCAGAGCAGGAAATCATCGGGCGAGTAGTTCTGCCACTGTGATGTCAGCATGCGGTTGTCCCAGGCACAGTCGCCCAGCAACAACAGATAGCGAGGCATATCGGCAGAGGTCTCTGCGCGGTCGTAGAGCATCTTCATGTAACGGCGATAGGCATTGGCGTCAGGTGTGCCACTGGAGAACTCATTAAACAGCTCGTCAGCGGGAACGATATTGACACGCAGATTGTCTATCTCCTTGTGGAGTGCCTTCAGACGCTCTGCCTGCGCCAGTAGCTTCTGTGTAGTTGGTATAATGATGACCATATCAGCAGCCTTGTCGGCGTGGTGATTCTGGTTCATGATGTTATAGACGTATTCCGCTGCAGGGAATTGCTGGCCTGCATCGGGGGCGCCTGTTGGCTGGTCACAGTAGGTGGAGATATAATCCAGTCGTACATTAGGAACATAACTGTCAGGCGTCAGCGTTACCTCGTTAGAGGCTTGCAGGTTGTTGACGGTGAAGGTCTCCTGTGCGGTGCGCATCTTCTCATATGAGCCTACTGATGGAATACTGATTGCGCCCAGTTCTGTGCCGTTCAGCGTGACGGTAACACTGCCACCAGTACCTATTCCAGACAGTGCTACCGTGAGAGTGCCCGTTGACGAGTTGCCTGTCGAGGTCACCGTGTATTTGTAGCTTTTGCCAGCATACAGAAGGTTTGCATCATAGAGGTTGCGACCACCGCTGAACCAGGCATAGTTGTCAATCTCGTAAAGTGAGCAGTAGTTGTCTTCTTTGGGATAGTTGGCAGCTATGAAGTCGTCCCAGCTAATAGTCTGTGGAGCATCCTCGCTCTGTGTGATGAAATAGTAGCCATAGCTGGAGTAGGGGTTGCGGATGCGCTGGTGAGTTGCGCTCCAACTGACAGGGCCAATGGCGTAGAACAGACGTTTGCCATTAACATCGCAGAGAGGTACCTCCTGCAAGTCGTCAGTCTGCATGAGATAGTCGCCTGTAAGCAACTCTGGTTGCATAGCACCGCCATAGCCATAGACTTTCACCTTATTAATATCTGTGAAACCAGCTTGACGAATGACTTCATTGGTAAGCTGGTAGATACCAGTTGAGGGAACGCTAATCTTTGCCCAAGAACCTGTAGCTAGCACCGATTTCGAAGCATAACGCTCCGTTGTGGCTCTTTTTGTTCTCTTAGCTCCTTTAGCTCTACAAACTCCTTTAACTTCCAATTTAAAGCTCACCAGTTTCTGGTACTTCCCATCGCGATAGACCAGTGGCACGAAGCCAACATGCAGCGTACCCTGCTTGCGCGATACACTTAGCGACTGACTAATCTCCGGCATCTCTCCCAACGGGCGTCCCGACAACTGCTTATAGCGCTTGACGTCAGCACTGCTCATCGTGATAAATTCCGGATAGGTGATTTCTATTGTATAGGTGGAGTCGGCATAGTGTTCTCCCAAGGGGTGAGAATACTGGAAAGCAGGTAACAAAGTATCAATCCTAACCTCTTGTGCGGTTAGGTTGAAGAAGGACCCACCCCCTAACCCCTCCCCACGGGAGGGGAGTGTTGTCACAATAAGTACGAGCAATAGTATTGCTCGTCTTATCATTGTCAGCAGATGTTGTCCTTTCTTCATGAATGTTTATAATGTCTTAATATCCCCTCCCCTTGGGAGGGGCTTGGGGTGGGTCTTATTTACAATTAAATTCCAATACTTTTCTGTCTTCTAACCACCCTTCCAGATGGTCGTCAATCTTTACGGGGCCTACGCCTACTGGAGTGCCTGTATAGAGCAGGTCGCCCGTCTTCAGCGTGAAATACTGGGAGATGTAGCTCACCAGTTCGTCAATCTTGTAGAGCATATTGCTCGAGCAGCCTTCCTGCACCGTCTTTCCGTTGATGTCAAGATGGAAGTGCAGTGCTTGCACATCGAGGAATTTCTCCTTCTCTACCCAGTCGCCAATGACTGCCGAGCCATCGAAACCCTTACAGATTTCCCAGGGCAGTCCCTTTTCTCTGGCTTCGCGTTGCAGGTCGCGGGCGGTGAAGTCGATACCCACGGTGACAGCGTCGTAATAACGGTGGGCAAAGCGTTCAGGAATGCTCTTACCCAACCGACAGATGCGCACCACCAGCTCCGTCTCGTAGTCCACCTGTTCCGACCAATCAGGGATGAAGAAAGGCTTGTGATCCTTCAACAGTGCCGAGTCAGCTTTGGTGAATATGACGGGCTTCTCCGGTTTATATAACGCACCATCCAGCTCTTTATTGTGCTGGATATAATTCATACCTACTGCAAATATCTTCATAGCTTCTTAAATTTTCGTGCAAAGGTACGAAAATAATTCTTAATTCTTAATTCTTAATTCTTATTTTATTCGTACCTTTGCAGCCATGAATCGTTTTGTAGCCATCTTGTTTCTACTGTTGTCTGTCTGTGGGCTAAGGGCACAGACAGAGATGCGTTGCATCCAGTTGCAAGGTGTTCCTTTGGAGGGTCCGCTGGACAGTGTCCGCACGCAGTTGCAAACGGCAGAATGGACGGAGTGGGGACAGTCAGACGATGGTGAGGACTACTATTTCCGTGGTAAGTTCTATGGTCTCAGGGCAAAATTGCTGGTGAGCATTGCTCCGACGAGTAAGTTGCTGACATCTGCTTATGTTTCTATAGGTCCATATAGCACTGAGGCTATGTTGACGAAGAATCTGCAGTTTTTCCTCTATAAACTGAAGCAGGATCATGGTAACTTTGTAGAGCGTGATGGGGCATGGGTCTATATGGACGACTTTGCCAGCGTCAAAGTGTCAATCATTGAGAACGACCATGGCTCGCGTGACATTCGTGTGCTCTATCTACCTATGGGCGCTTACTACAAGGATGCCATCTCGATGGGACTACATGGCCCTGTGCAGGAGATTGTCACGGAGAATGCCCTCAGCGAAGATCAGTTTATGCGATTCTCAGAAGACGGCCAGTTGGAACAACCAGATTTGGTAGCTCGCCACTATGACCGTTATGGCTATCTGGTAAGTGCCCAGATGACAGAACAGGAAGGACACAGTGATGTTACCTATACTTATGACAGCCAGTACCGCTTGATACGTCGCACGCTGATCAACGAGGCAGCAGACATTCGATATATACACGAATACACCTATAATGAACGTGACGAGGTGGCATCGCAAAGCCAGAAGGTGTTCAAGGGTGAAGAGTGTGTCTTAACGCTCAACATGCATAATAACTACCTGACGCGTGACGATCAGGGAAACTGGACTGCCAACTCGTTGTCGCTGTCGTATTGGGAAAAAGGCAGCCAGAGCCAGCAGACTACTGTACTACAGAAACGTACATTAGCTTATTGGGAAGAATGATTAAAAAGGAAGATATCAAAGTCGTTGCCTTTGATGCTGACGACACGCTGTGGGACTGCCAGACGTGGTTTGACGAGGTGGAGCAGGAGTGTTGTGAACTGCTCCAACCGTGGGCTACGGCGCGTGAGGTCAGTGAGGGACTGTTTGCTACGGAACGTAAGAACCTGTCGCTGACGGGTTATGGAACCAAGGCTTTCACGCTGTCGCTGATAGAGAATGCGGTGCGTGTCAGTCGCGAACAGTTACCTGGTAATATCGTCATGCGACTGATTGAGATGGGACAGCAGCTGCTGCGCTTTCCTACCACGCCATTGCCAGAAGTTGAAGAGACGTTACGCCAGTTGGCTGAGCGTCGCCAATACCGTTTGGTGGTCTTCACCAAAGGTGAGCTGATGGATCAGGAGTCGAAGCTGCAACGGTCGGGCTTGGAACAGTACTTCTCTCACATGGAGACGGTATCGAATAAGACCGAGCGAGAGTATCGCCAGTTGTGCGAGAATCTGGATGTGGCACCAGAACAGACTATGATGGTTGGCAACTCATTTCGCTCTGATATCGCACCGGCATTAGAGGCTGGAGCGTGGGCGGTCCACATCCCCTATCATGTGGTATGGGAATTGGAGAAGAGCGAGGAATACCCCCATGACCGATTGCAGAAAATCAGCCACTTCTCCGAGTTGCTGGGAATCTTAGGCTAATAGCTATCCACAGACAACCTATTATATTATAAATAAGGTATAGCTGCACGATAGAAAGGTTGATGCCCTCGATGCTGCTCATAGGCAAACCGGCTACCCATTCTAATGCGTGATTCATGGTCGTTGCCAGCCACGTAAGTATCGCCAATAGTCCGTTTAGTGCCCACGACCACCAAAAGAAGACGATGCTTAGCAGTGCTATATTGAGCAGTAGCCATGCCATTGGAATGACGATGAAGTTGCTCAACAGAAACCAGGTGCTGAACCGTCCGAACTGATAGGCTATCAATGGTGCTGTAGCTATCTGTGCAGCAATGGATACGGTAACCAGTCCCCATGCAGATGATAGCCAACGGTGTCGAAGTTGTACATCGGGTGCTATCAGGTTGTTGATAAGCGGATGAATGAGCAAGATGCCTAATACGGCTAAAAACGATAATTGGAAGCCAAGGTCGTAGATAGCCATGGGATTGATAGCCAGCAAGACAATAGCTACAAAGGCCAGCGTGTTGACCGACATGCGCTCTCTATACCCCAACGATAACAACGCATAGACGCTAATCATAAATGCTGCACGTACCACGCTAGTTGACAGGCCAGTCAGCAGTGCAAAGGCCCATATAGTCAGTACCGCCATAATCTGTGTTGCCATGCGATAGTGGTGCCACCCAAGGACGAGGGCTATTACACTGTAGATAATCATGAGGTGGAGGCCACTCAATGCCAATATGTGTGATGCTCCTACTTGCGAATAGGTGTCCTTAAGTTCTTTGCTCAGTGTTGTTTTCTCACCTAACGTCATAGCAGTGATGACGCTGTAGGCATCCTCGTCCATGTCTTGTCGCTTGAAGTGTTCCAGTAACTCATGCCGCCATACAAGGAAACGCAGGCGTAGCCTGTCGGTTGTTGATAGTTCTTTTAGACTTACTGTCTGCCATTGCCACTGATTGCTGTAGGCATACAACTCGCCAGTAAATCCGTGACACACCATGTATTGCAGGTAGTCGAAGTGTCCATTGTGGTATTCGTGTACCTTTTTTATACGTGTGTAAACCTCTAGGCCTTGTCCTATCTGTATCTGCTCACTATCATTGTCGCGTTGTATGCTACAGCGTAGCTTATGCTGGCCATCGGCTGTCAGTGCATCGAAAACAACTGTTTTCTCTTTTACTTTCACCTCACTCGTAACAACCACTTCCACCAGTTGTCTTTCCTGAGACCATTCCACATTAAGCTGCTGTCGTTGTCTGCTGCCTAATACCATGCCCAGTAGCAGTGTTCCAACAATGATTCCTGCTGTTTGTAAACGAGGGTAGCGCCCAATGCAGCAAATTGTCACGACAACTATTGCTAGTACGCCCAAAGGTACGAGCCAATCATCTATCCGTTGGCTCATCCTTATTCCAGCTATCATCGAGACAGCCAGTGGCAATAGTGGCGCATGAATCTTCATATATGTCAATATATATTTTCGACAAAGGTAAGAAATAATTTTCAATTTTTAATTTTTAATTCTTATTTTTTATGTACCTTTGCACCATGCGAGTACTCATAGTCAATACAAGCGAACGGACGGGTGGCGCTGCAGTAGCTGCCAGCCGGCTGATGGAGGCGCTGAACAACAATGGTGTGAAGGCGAAGATGCTGGTGCGCGACAAGGAGATAGACCGACTGACCGTAGCAGCAGTGTCAGGTCAGAAGTGGATGCAGTTCTATTTCCTTTGGGAGCGTTTTGTCGTGTGGTTGAGGCTCTACTTTAACCGTAAGCACCTGTTTGAGGTGGATATCGCCAACTGTGGTGCAGACGTCACACAGTTGCCAGAGTTTCAGGAGGCAGATGTCGTCCATCTGCATTGGATTAATCAAGGCATGCTGTCGCTGAAGGGTATTCGCAAGATACTGAATACAGGAAAACCCGTTGTGTGGACGATGCACGACATCTGGCCAGCAACAGCGATCTGTCACTTGACACTCGACTGCAGAAACTTTGAAACACAGTGTACCCATTGCCGACTGTTGCCAGGAAGTGGTTCGACAAACGATCTGTCAACACAGATTTGGAAACGGAAACAACAGATGCTAAATGACCGTCAGATAACCTTTGTGACGTGTAGCCAGTGGTTGGCTGGAGAGGCTCAGAAGAGTGCCTTGCTGAAAGGGCAGAGGGTTGTCAGTATTCCGAATCCTATAGATACACATATCTATACTCCCAAGGATAAGCAGCAGGCACGGCAGCGTGTCGGTCTGCCGACAGAGGGGCGTATCATCCTTTTTGCCTCTCAACGTGTGACCAATCGCAACAAAGGCATGGGCTATCTGCTGGAAGCCTGCCGACTGTTGGCAGAGCAGTATCCTGAGAAAAAAGAAGATATTACAGTAGCCATCTTAGGTGGTCATGCAGAAGAAATAGAGGGACAGCTGCCTTTCCGCACGTGTCCTTTGGGCTATGTCAATGACGAACAGCGAATTGTTGATATTTACAATGCTGCCGACGTCTTTGTGCTGCCCTCGTTGTCAGAGAACTTGCCCAATACCATCATGGAAGCGATGGCGTGTGGCGTGCCTAGCGTAGGCTTTAGAATTGGTGGCATCCCCGAGGAGATAGACCATCAGCAGAATGGCTATGTGGCTGACTATTGCAGTAGTGAGGATTTAGCTCGTGGCATCTGGTGGACACTTTATGAGGCTGACCATGAAGCAGTTAGAAAGGCTTGTCTGCAGAAGGTAGCCCACAACTATTCACAGCAGAGTGTAGCAAACCGTTATTTGGAAGTGTATGAAAGTCTCCATCGTCACAATTACCTATAATGCCGCCCGTACTCTGCAGCGTACACTCGACAGTGTAGCCTGTCAGACGTATGCTGACATCGAACACCTTATCATTGATGGTGCTTCGAAGGATGATACGTTAGCCATTGCCGAGCGCTATCAGTCGCAGAGCCGTCATACGGTGGTTGTCCGGTCGGAGCCTGACCGCGGCCTGTATGATGCCATGAACAAAGGACTGCAGAAAGCGACGGGTGAGTATCTTGTATTTCTCAATGCTGGTGATTCGCTCTATGCACCCGATACTATTGAGACGGTAGTAAAAGCGCTTACCTCTCAATCACCTGCAGTGATTTATGGCGACACCGCCATCACCGATGGGGAGGGGAATTTCCTGCATCTGCGTCGTCATCGTCCGCCAGAACAGCTGTCGTGGAAATCATTCAAGCATGGCATGCTGGTATGTCATCAGGCATTCTATGTTCGTACGGATATTGCTAAAAAGTTTCCATACGACGTGCAATATCGACATTCTGCAGATGTTGACTGGTGCATTCGCGTGATGAGGGAAGCTGACCGTCAAGGTTTGACGCTGGTCAATACCCATACTATCCTGGCTAACTTCGAAGAGGGTGGCGACACCACACAGCACCATCGCGACTCATTGAAGGAACGCTTCAAAATAATGATGCATCACTATGGTCTTGTTCAGACCGTAGTGATGCATGCATGGTTTGTTATCCGTTCGTTGTTTAGAGCTGGTACTCAAGCATAACCATTGAGTAGGGCTCCAAATCGATACCGAACTTCTTCTCAGCCTTGACGGTCTCCTGCTTGGGAGCGATGGGCTGCTTGTCGAAGTTGTTCTCGTCGTCAGCATTACCCTTCAGAATAGTTTTAACTGCCTGGCCCTTTGCCTTGAAACGGCTCAGGTCGATATTGGCTTTCTTGGCATCTGCACTAGCGTTGACTAACTTGACATAGAGCTTGCGGGTCTTCACATTAAGAATGACAGACTGACCATAGTGAACATTCTCCAAGGGCTGCTGAACACCAGCCTCGTCGCCCTCGAACTGTACGCAGTCACCATAGAAGTACTGGCCGCTTGACTGACCAAAGAGCTGCTGTACATAGTAACTGCAGGTCAGGTAAGGACGCTCGTTGTCGAAGTAGATCATGTCAGGATTCCACTGAGTACCGTTCTTGCGAGCGAAGAGAGGAGCGTAAGAGGTCATAGCTACGACATCTGCATTGCGCTCGACATGCAACAGGTACAGACCTTCGGCCAGAGCGTCGATGAACTTTTTGTCCTTGGCAGCATACTCACCGAGGTAAACCTTGGTCTTGCGGTCGCGGGGATAGCTATCATATTGGCGCTTGTTCAAGAAATAGTCGTTGGGCTCATAGTAGTGCTCATCGAGGAGTGGCATAGCAAGCTCGTCAGCCAATTTCCAACCTGCTTCGTAGTCGGGGTTGTCCTTGTGAGAGCCAGGACCAGCGGTACCTACGATGACAATCTCAGGATGAGCCTTCATAACACGTTCGTAGATATATTTGAAACGCTCGATAAACTCAGGAGAAATCTTCTCTTCGTTACCGATACCCAGATACTTCAGATTGAAAGGAGCTGGGTGGCCAGCGTCAGCACGCATCTTTGCCCACTTGTTGGTTGCGGGGTCGCCATTAGCCCACTCAATGAGGTCGATAGCTTCAGCTACCCATTCGTCCATCTCAGACATGGGGACAACGTCCTGAGCCTGAGTAGGCCACATATTCCAACCACCATTGGTACCCTGACAACTGACACCGCTGGGCAGAATGGGTACAGGCTCCATACCGAGGTCCTCACAGAACTGGAAATACTCATAGTATCCCAGACCCATGCTCTGGTGGTAGCCCCATGTGTTCTTCAGACCACGACGTGTCTCCTTAGGACCGATGGTGGTCTTCCAACGATAGGTGTCCCAGAAACCGTCGCCACCGCCATGTACTACACAACCACCAGGGAAACGCATAAACTTCGGATGCAAGTCGGCCAGTGCCTGAGCAAGGTCAGGACGCAGACCGTGTCCTTTATAAGTATCTTCGGGCATCAGCGATATCATGTCGACATCAAGGTCGCCAGTGTTCAGCACCAGCAACTGCAGGACAGCATTTTTGCAGTCTTCTGTGGGAGTGAGTACGGCACCATATTTCTTCCATTGCTTGTCGCTAACGGTGATGGTTGCTTCATCCAGCACCTTCGGATCCTTTCCCCAGCCCTGAGGAACGGCTAATACAACGCGTACCTGCTTGGTCTTGTCAACGTTGCGGAAGAAAGCAGAGAAGTCGTACTTGGCACCAGCCTTTACTGTGATGCCGTCATAGCCCCCATTTTCCAAACCAAAGCCTTTCCAACCTTTATAATCGTAGAATTCCTTAGCACGTTCTGTGTGCAGACGCATGTAAGTAGGATTGTTGGGATGGATAGGATTATCCATGCGCACCTGCAGAGTTCCCAGAGAGTGTCCTGGACGTATCTGCTTCCAGGCTGTGCCAGGTCCCCAACCGTCCTTCTCAGAAGG